>FPHG01000018.1_pt1 | contig 81210 bp, 89 predicted proteins | sample 1057261 | NCBI WGS metagenome assembly FPHG01 (sample SAMEA4473298, study PRJEB15554) | hydrothermal vent metagenome | biome: marine basaltic hydrothermal vent biome; feature: marine hydrothermal vent; material: water | place: Pacific Ocean | collected 2011-06-14/2011-07-23 | depth 1709 m
CTAATAGAAAAGAGTATATAGATGCAGTAACTGTTGTTTTCCCATTTGTACCTGTGACACCTACAATTTTAATATCTTTTAAGTTTAATATATCTATTAATTCTGATGGAACTATAAATTGAGGTTTTGTCTCTAATTGCTCAAAATAGTTCTGATTTTGAGCTGTTTTTAAAAATAAAGTATCTTTTGACAACTCATTTGTATTATCTGTTAAATATTGAAACTCTTTATATTCTAAATCTATTTTCATTTTATATCTTCTATTTTTTCATATAATGAATATATGAACTGGTCGTCATTAAAAGAAATTGGTGCATTATCAAGATAACTAAGTGCCATATCTTTAAATCCACCATCACTTAAATCAAGTATAAATCCCATAAAGTCCTCTTTATTTCTTATTATAACTTCGGTAGAGAACATAATATCTTCAAATGCTCTCTTAAAGCTTCCTCTTGATTTAATCAAATCTTTAAAATCAGAGTAAGAGATACCATCTTCATAATCTATATTATTATTTATCTGTTTTGATAGAATATCTTCTATACTCTCTTTTGTAATAAAAAGTTTATTAATTAAATTATCAATAATTTTTAATGCATCTTTTTCTTCATCTTTAATTAGATAATAATAATCAAATATAGCTTGTGCCTCTTTACTATTTTCTAACCCTAAATCACTTAAATATACACCAACTTTTGCCTCTTCTGACTCTGGATAATCATGTAAAACTAATCCATATTGCTGAAGTGATAATATATAATTTTCATCTAAAAATGTTAATTCTGCTAATTTTAACATTTTATTTTTATTAATTTTTGACATATCTTAGCCTAGTTTATCTAATTTATCTTCCCACCCTATTGGTACACTCATAACTTTTACCTCTGGATGTATTAATGCTTTCATCTGTCTCTCAACACCGAATTTAAGAGTTGTACCACTACTAGCACACCCTACACAAGCACCTTTTAGTTGAACGAATACAACGCCATCAATAATATCTATTAAATCAATATCTCCTCCATCAAGCTTTATAGATGGTCTAACTTTTTCTATAACACTCTCTACGGCTGGTCTTAACTCTTCATCAGTAAATGGTATCAATTATAATCCTTAATTTTTTAAAACTATTTATACTTTAAAATATCTGTTTTGTCAAGGGGTATTCGGCTAATTTAATAATTATTGGGATAATAAGGGGAATTTTTATAAAAAGTTTCAAGGAAAATCCTTGAAACTGTTGTGTGCATATTTTGTTTCTTTAAACTAGTTCGATAATTGCCATAGGTGCAGCATCACCACGACGCATACGAGTTTTTATAATTCTTGTATATCCACCCTTACGGTCACTATATTGTGGAGCTATTTCAGTTACAATTTTATTTGTACAAGCTTTATCTTGAAGCATTGCAAAAATTGCTCTATGTGAGTTAAAATCACCAGCAGATGCTTTTGTGATAAGTTTTTCATAATATTTTCTAAGCTCTTTTGCTTTTGGCAAAGTTGTTTCGATTTTACCCTCTTTTGTCAAAGCTATAGAGAGGTTTTTCAAAAGTGCAGCTCTATGAGAAGAAGTTCTCGTAAGTCTACGGTATCCATGTCTATGTCTCATGGTTGTCCTTTATTATTTTAATTGCTCTAATTTTTTTACAAGATTTGCTCTTGTTATATCAGTAAGTTCATATTCAGAACCAAATCCTTGTGTCTCAAGACACTCATTAATTTCATCAAGAGATTTCTTACCTAAATTTTTAATGGTTTTAATCTCATTTTCACTCATTAAAATCATTTCACCTAAATATTTAATACCAGCTCTATCTAATGAATTATAACTTCTGGCACTCAGTCCTAAAGCATCTACTGATTGAAGGAATGGTTTTAATTCACCATCGTCTAATACTCTCTTAATAGGTTTAGTACTTATATCAACATCTAATACGCCATTAAATACTGATAATTGTCTATTCATTGTCTCTAAAGCATTAGTAAATGCCTCTACTGGACCAATCTGACCATCTGTCATAATATCAAATGTAATCTTATCATAATTTGGATTATCTTCTACCAGCACAGGCTCAATCTTATAATTTGCTTTTCTTACAGGTGTAAAGAAAGCATCTAAGGGAATAGCATCTGCTGGAACTTCATCAATAAGGTCTTCACTTGGAACATACCCTATTCCTTTAGAGATTACAATACTAAAGTTTAATTCAGCATCTTCATTTAATGTTGCAAGGTGAAGCTCACCATTAACAACCTCAATTTGATCATTATTTAAATCTTCAGCTGTAATATCTTTGTGTCCAGAAAAAGAGTAACTCACTTCAATCTTTTCACTCTCCTCTTTAATTTTAAAACGGATATTTTTTAAATTAATAATAAAAACAGCCACATCTTCATGCATACCTCTAAGAGTATCAAACTCATGAGCGGCACCATCTATTTTAATAGAGATAGGAGCATATCCAATAGAACTACTTAAAATTAATCTTCTTAATGGATGAGCCATTGTAACAGCATACCCATTCTCAAAAGGATAAGCGATAATCTCTGCTCTATTGCTAGAGACTTCATTTACTTCAACTTCTGTTGGCATAAATGGAGCGATTTTAATTTTTTTCATGGGTTACACCTTTACTTAATTATTTAGAGTAAAGCTCGACGATTAGACGCTCTTCAACAGGGATTGAAATATCTTCTCTTGCAGGTATTCTTGTATAAATACCAAAGAATTTTTCTTTATCAACATCTACCCACTCAACCATACCAGTCTGATTTGTTAGCTCTATACTTCTAACAATTTGAGGGTTAGCTTTGCTTTTCTCTCTTACTTCTATTTTCTGACCAACTTTTACTCTAAATGATGGAATATCAACTCTTTTACCATCAACAAGAATATGTCCATGATTTACAAATTGTCTAGCAGATGCTCTTGTTGTTGCAAAACCCATTCTATAAACAACATTATCAAGTCTTTGCTCCAAAAGTTGAATAAGGATACTACCTGTATTACCATCTTTACGGTTTGCTTCTTTGTATAATGCTCTAAACTGTTTTTCACTTACACCATACATAAATTTAGCTTTTTGTTTCTCTCTAAGTTGGAGACCATATTCACTAATTTTTGTTCTTCTTTGACCATGTTGTCCTGGTGCGTAAGGACGCTTCTCTAAAGCACTCTTACCAGCGAGTCTACGCTCACCTTTTAAACCAAGGTCAACACCAAGTCTTCGCTCTAGTTTTTCAACTGGACCTGTATATCTTGCCATTTTTGATACCTTTTTATTTTTTCTATTTTAAATACTTAAATAATTAACTTATACTCTTCTCTTCTTAGGAGGTCTACATCCATTATGAGGAAGTGGTGTAATATCTTTTAGGAAAGTTACACGGATACCTTCAGTTGCACCGATAGCTTTTACAGCAGTATCTCTACCTGAACCAGGTCCTTGAACTTTAATACCCAACTCTTTAATACCATTCTCTTTAGCTTTATTAAGAGCATCAGTAACAGCTTCAGCTGCGGCAAAAGGTGTAGATTTTTTACTACCTTTAAATCCTAGTGAACCAGCACTACTCCAAGCTATAACATTTCCCATTTCATCAGTTACCGTAATAACAGTATTATTAAAAGTTGCAGCAACATATACTACACCTTTAGCAATACTTTTTTTCGCTTTTTTCTTAGCCATTTATACCACTCCTGCTTTACGCCGCGCCAACGGTTTTTCTTTTACCCTTACGAGTTCTTGCATTTGTCTTAGTTTTTTGACCTCTACATGGTAGACCTCTTCTATGTCTAAGACCTCTATAGCTACCTAAATCCATTAATGATTTAATGTCCATTGCAACTTTCTTACGAAGGTCACCTTCAACCATAAAATTATCTTGAATTTCTTTACGAATTGTTGCAGCTTCTGTATCTGTAATATCAAAAACTCTTTTATTATAATCGATACCTGTAGCATCAAGAATTTTTCTTGAAGTTGTTAAGCCAATACCAAAAATATAAGTAAGTGCATACTCCATTCTTTTTTTCTTAGGTAAATCAACACCTGCTATACGAGCCATGTTTATCCTTGTCTTTGTTTATGTTTTGGATTTTTACAAATCACGCGTACTATACCTTTGCGTTTAATGATTTTGCAATCATCACACATTTTTTTAACTGATGGTCTAACCTTCATTATGGTTACTCCTACGATATTTTTACACTTTGTTTTTCGTGGATTATTGAAGTTAACAATCCAAACCTTGAGTAACCAGTGCTTAGTTACTTAAAGCTTCTTCACTCAGTATACTCTATATTATCAATTTTATATAGGGGCGACAATTATATCAAAATAAATTTAATTTTATCTGATTATTTATATAAATATAATAAAATTATTGTTCATTCTGTAATTGTTCAAACTTAAATTGAAGCTCTTCAGCATTTTCTATATTATCAAGATCTGAAATAATACAATCTACAGGACAAACTGCGATACAAGACGGTTCATCATAATGACCAACACATTCTGTACAACGGTCTGCGTCAATTATATATACTGGGTCATTTTCTTCTATTGCCTCATTTGGACACTCTTCTCTACATGCATCACAAGCGATACACTCATCAGTAATTTTAAGAGCCATAATAACCTCGATTTTTTAATTTAATTTACGCATTTATAACTTAAGAAACCTTATTCTTAAATTAAGAATTGTAAAATAACTCAAAATATTTAAGAAAATAACTATTTAGGTAATATAACTTTGGCTATTGTTCCCTTTTTGTCTTCTCTATTGCTTAACGATATGACTCCACCCATTGCATCTGATGCACTTTTTGCTAAGAAAAGTCCTAATCCTGTACCTGTTGATGTTTTACTTCTCATAAATGGTGCAAATAAATCTTTATTTTTATCAATTCCATCGCCTTCATCAATAACTTCAATGATAATCTCTTCATTATTATCATAACATCTTAACATTACCTCTTTACCATTGGGTGTAAACTTTAGAGCATTTTGTACAAAGTTTTGAATAATATGAGTAAGTAAAATAGGTTGTATACATATCTCTTCAATATTTATCTGTATATCATAAACAAAATTTTGATTATTCGCCTCTGCTAATATTCTAAAGTCTTTTGCTTTTTTTATTAAAAAATCTCTGATATTAATATTTACAGGTATTTCAAATTGAGCACCTTCTGCTCTTCCAAACTCTAAAATAGAAGTTATAATTTTATTCATTTCGTCTATTGAAATAATATTTTGTCTTAATGCATCTTCTAAAGCTTTAATATCTCTATTTCTTTTCATCAAAGTAACTTGTGTTTTTGTTTTCATTACAGCTAGAGGAGTTTTTAGTTCGTGAGCTGTTCCAACAAATAACTCTTTTTTATATTTTACAAAATTTTGAATACGCATCATCATTGTATTTATAGATATTGCAAGAGTTTTAAACTCTTTAGGTAAGTTTTCTGTATCAAGAGGCTCTATTATTGTGCCATTTCGTTTTGAAAGTTTCTCAGATAATATATTAATATGATGGATTAATATCCCAGAGAAAAAATATGAATATAAAATAATAATAGGTATGCTGATTAAATCTATAAAAATAATAGATGTGAGAAGTTCTTCAGTTTGAATATCTGATTTAAGATATATATAAATGCTTAGAGAGAAAAAGATAAGGAGTGTTACCATCGCAACACTCAATTTGATAAAAAAATCTACTCTTATACTTCTTTTTTTGGAAAACAAAATCGATAACCTCTTCTACGAACAGTTTCTATTGTTGTAATGCCTAATGGTTTATCCATCTTTTGTCTAATCTGATTAATTGCAACTTCAATTACATTTGGAGTTACAAGCTCTGGCTCTTCCCATATTGCGTCTAATAGTTGCTCTTTTGATACAATTTGGTCTTTATGCATAGCTAAGTGAGTTAATACTTCAAAAGGTTTACCTTTTAATTCAACTTCTCCACCATTATAAATTATCTTTTCCTCTTCAGGATTAATAATTAAATTATCAATTTCAATAATATTACTACCACCAAAACGAAGTTTTGCTTCTATTCTAAGAGTTAAAATCTCAAAATCAAATGGTTTTCTAATATAATCATCAGCACCTGCTTTTAGTGCTTCAATTTCACTCTCTTTATCATCTCTTGCAGATAAAACAATAACAGATGTTTTAGGTGTTTGTGATTTTATCTCAGAGATTAAATCTATTCCATTTCCATCGGGTAACATCCAATCCAATAGAACTAAATCATAATTTCTAATATCAAGGTAATATCTACCATCACTAAGGTTTTCTGCTATATCATTTTGATAACCAAACTCTTTTAGTCCATCGGAAAGTGTTTTACTAAGTGTTACTTCATCTTCAATAATCAATATTCTCATCTCTGAAGTTCCTTTAATTTAAGATTGTTTTAATATTATATCATAATTTTAGTCAAATTGAAATTTTTTTAATGAAAGAGTGGTAAATTATGAAAAATCTTATATGTATCAATACATATAAAAGTTCTGAGCTTATAAAAGCTTTTATATGGGATTATATTAATTTTGCAAAAAGTAGAGATGATTACCACTTTATAGTTAGTCTTGATGGAGATGACAAGAAGAGTATTGACTACTGCAATAAACACAAAATACCATTTATATATTCTGATATCAACGAAGGTGTTGGAATATCTAAAAATAGAGTTTTAACATCTTTTAATAATTATGATAACTATTTTTTTATAGAAGATGATATTGAGTTATTAAATCCAGCTGTTTTTGATATTCATATTAAATTATCTCAAGAGTTAAATATTCATCATTTTTCACTTTTTGAGGCAAGAAGAATTAGAGAAGAGAAAAATATTTTAGAGCATAAAGAGTTTAATGTAATTCAAGCTATGTATGGTGGAGCTCCTTTTAATTTTTTTACAAAGAGAGGTATTGATATAGTTGGAGGATTTCATACGCATTTTGCAAAATATAAAAGATTTGGACACACAGAACATAGTTATAGATTCGTAAATAATAATATTGCAGATTATCCATTTAACATTATAAAAGAGTGTCTTGATGGATATTTTAGATGGAATGACCCTATTTCAAGAATTAAATTATCAGTTGAAATATCAGAAAATAGATTATTTATCGAAGAAGAGGAGCTTATTTTAGAAAAATTAAAATTTTATCCTATTAAAACTATATCACCATATCATAAAAATCACATAGAAAATATGAGCAACTTAAATAATATAATATATGATAAAAATGTTGATAAGCATAAAAGATATTTTTACTTTAAATTAAATATTTTAGAGTTTGCAAGATATGTAAAGAGTAGACTTAAATAATAATGTATAAGTCATATTTCCCAATGTTAGATATTACAGGATTTGTTTTAGCTCCACTCTATATTATATTTTTTATAGGGGTATTGAGTTATATTTCAAAGAATTTTAAAGCTAACTTCTCTACAAAAGCAATAAGTATACTTTTTATCTATTATTATCTATTTTTTATATTTACTTCATTCTCTTCACTTGTTCCCAATCTGCCTGATACCTCTCTATTTGCTGATATTATTACAAATAACTATTTTCCACCTCATCAATCTTTAGGTGTTAAACTGTTTTATTACGCTACCTATCCATTAAGAGTATTGTCTCTATTTAAATTAGAGTTATTTATAGTTTTTGAAATATTTATATTTATATTATCATTAATATTCTTATGGAAATCATGGCAGATAGTTTTAATAAAAAATGGTCAAAATGATACTACGGGGTTAAATATATTTTTGATTCTAACAGCACTATATCCATCTTTTTTATTATATATTCCTATTCCATTAAGAGAATTTTTTATTTTATTTGGTTTTTCAATTATGATATATGGTTTAATAGATAAGTATTATAATAATAAAGGTTTAATATTTATCTTAATAGGTTCACTACTTTTAATATTTGGAAGACCTCAACTAATAGTTATTGTAATTATATTTTTTGCACTCTTTCAGAAGAATAAATTAATTAAATACTCTATGATTTTAGGAGGATTTATTTTTATGCCTTTAATTTTTACGAAACTTACTAGTTATACATTTACCCCAGAGTTTTTTGCATATATTAGGAATAGTGCCAATATAAGATATGGAGACTTAACTTATGGAGTTGTTGATTGGCATACATATTTTGATATGATTAAAGATATTCCATTTCTATTCTTACAATTTATATTATCTCCATTTCCAATAATGAGTGATAAAAATCCATTAACTCTACTTGCTATATTTATAGATTCTATATACTCTATGTTTATATATATAGCTGTTATCTATGCAGGGCTAAAAGTCTCTAAAATATATCTATTTATATTTATATCAAGTGCTATATTATTTTCAATATGGGAGTTTCATTTAGGTGGAGCAGTAAGACATAGAATGCCACTGATTGCAATTTTATTACCTGTTGCATCTTATGGAATAACTAAATTATATTTTGACATAAAGGATAAGATATGACCTTGGAGATATTAATATCTACAATGGATAGTAAATTTCAAAAAAGAGATTTAAATCTAAAAACTTCTCATATAATTATAGACCAATTACGAGAAAAAGGTGAAAAAGGTTTAGCAAAAAGTAGAAATAAGGCGATAGATTTAGCAGAAAAAGATATTTGTTTAATAAGTGATGATGATTTAGATTATTTAGAAAATTTAGAAAAAAATATTATTAAAGCATTTGAAGATAATAGTGAAGCTGATATTATTACATTCTGTATACGAACACCTGATAATAAACCATATAAAAAATATAAAGATAAACCATTTTGGCATACAAAAAAAACTATTATGAGCGTATCTTCTGTTGAAATATCTTTTAGATTGGATAGTATTAATAGAGTAAAACTTAGATTTGATGAAAGATTTGGATTAGGTAGTGATTTTCCAACAGGTGAAGAGATAATTTTTTTAAGTGATGCGTTAGATAAAGGATTAAAAATTTTATATATTCCGATAGATATAGTTATACATCCCATAGAGAGTTCAGGTAAAAATTATACAAGTAGTAGATTAATAGAGGCAAAAGGTGCGATGTTTTATAGATTATTTGGATTTTTAGGATATGGAGTATCAGCTCTATTTTCATATAAAAAGTTTAAAGAGTCTCCATATTCACTAATTAAATTTTATAAATTAATGATAGATGGAACAAATAAATTTAGGAGAGATAAGATATGAGTGATAAAATACCAAAAAATGAGATTGATGAGTTGTTAAATACAATAATATATTATAAAAAATTGATTATTAGTGTAATTATTATCTTTGTATCACTAGCTTATATATATGCTTTTTTTATACAGAAAACAGTTTATAATGCTAATGTACTTATTCAAATTGCTCAAAATAATACTCATATAATTGAAAATGAAGAGAGTTTAGTTCAAATTTTGATAACTAAATATCAAGTTGATAATCACAGAGATAAACCTATGCCATTTATAAGTAAAGTTATTAAACCAAAATATTCAAAAGGTGTTATTAGAATTTATGCAGATGGATATGATAAAAATAGTATTAGTGAGTTGCTTAATAAAAAAGTTCAAGAGTTAAATAGAGAGCATAACTTATCTGTTGAAGCTTATATTAAAGACCAAAAAAAGATTATATCAAATGTAATGAGTAATATAGAAGATATGAAAAATCAAAAAGATAATTTAATGTCTCAAAATAGTGAGATGCAAAATCAATTAGATAAATCTTCAAATTGTGCTTATGCAGTAAGTATTTTAAGAAATGATAATATCATCATAGAATTAAATAAAAATATTCTAAATCAGAAAAACTTTTTAGTAGCATTAAAGACTACACTTCAACCTCATCGAACATTTAATACAAAGATAAAAGGAGAAATCTATTTAAATCCAAAAACGATAACACCAAGTAAAAAACTAATTATAATATTAGGATTAGTTAGTGGATTACTTTTTAGTATTTTGCTCTCATTTTTTTTACAATTTTTAAGAGATAGGAGAGATTAATGCTTGTATCTTTAATGTATCATCATATAAATGGGAAAGAGTTCTCTAATGATTTAGAAGTATTTGAGAAACATTTAGAGTATTTAATAAAATATTATAAAATAGTAACACCAGATGATAAGTTGCAATCGGGTAAAAATTTATGTTTAACTTTTGATGATGCCTACTTTGATTTTTACCACTTTGTATTTCCACTTTTAAAGAAATATAATATTAAAGCTATATTAGCAGTACCCGTTGGATTGATAGAAGATGAGTGTAGTGCATCAATAAAGCAGAGATTATCTCTATCTCATTATGAGATATATGAGGATAAAAATTATATTCATTTTGGTTCATTTTGTAGCTGGAGAGAGTTGAAAGAGATGAGTAGTAGTGGATTAGTTAAGATGGCTTCACACTCATATAAGCATAAAGATTTGTCTCTTGATGAGGTCGATTTGCATCAAGAGATAATTAAATCAAAAGAGATATTAGAGGATAAGTTAAATATAAAAGTAGATAGTTTTGTATTACCTTTTGGCAGATATAATTATGATTCTCTAAAGTTGTTAAAAGAGAATTATAAATATATTTTTAAAGTAGGTCAAGGGATAAATAAAAATTTTGATGGGGTAAATGGATTAATATATAGAATAGATGCAGATGATAAAAAAGATATAAAAACTCTATTTACTGCTAAAAATATGGTTAAATATCATATAAAATCTTTTATAAAATCTTTTTATGATGGTATAGCAAAAAGATGAAAAAAAAAGAGAGATTATATATATCTGATATTATTGAAGACCCAGCTATTCCATATCCTGCATATTATATTTTGAGTAAATCTATGATAAATAATGAAATATTGCATTCAACATTAGAAGCTATACATCAATATGAATTTTCTAATTATAAAATACCGAAAGATTATCAAGATATATTTGATATATTAAATAGTGGTAATTTTGTTATATATAAAGAAAAATATGCAATAGGATATTTTGGAGGTAGAGTTATGTATTTAGAGTCACATGGTTGGAAAAGTATGAATGCTACTGAAGATGCTTTTAATTTAGAGAATTGGTTAGTTTAGGAGAAAATATGAGATATATAATATATATATTTATAGTTTTTTTATTTGGTTGTAGTTCATTCAATTATGATGATTATCCTACAAATAGTAAAGTAAATGGTAAATATTATAATACTCGAGAGTGTAGAAAAGAGTTGTCTTTAGGTAATGATATTATAGAAGATAGAACTATTGATAAAATCATAGTATATAAATCTAAAAGAGAAATGGAATTATATAAAGATGATACTATTATAGATACAATTCCAATATCTTTAGGTAAAAATCCTATTGGACATAAGATTAGAAGAGGAGATAATAAAACTCCAGAGGGTCAATATTGGATTAATCGTAAAAAATGCTCTAGGAAATATTATAAAGCATTAGGTATCTCATATCCTACTTCTAAAGATAAAAGAGAGGGAGTTGATGCAGGTGGAGGTATTATGATACATGCTCAATTACCATGGAATGCTGATGGAAAGGGTGATGAGTATACTTTATCTAAAGATTGGACACAAGGGTGTATTGCTGTTACGAATAAATCTATGAATAAGCTGTGGTATGGAATTAGAAAAGGTACATTAATTATAATAAAACGATAGATATGCTAAAATCCTTTTATGAAAAAAAATATAATAAAATTGTTTACAACAAACATTATTGGTGGAAAGTATAAAGGTCAGACTATAGAAATTCCTGATATTAATACTACTAGAAGCTCTAAGTCAATTTTAAAAGAGTCGTTATTTAATACTCTTCAATTTGACATTATAGATAAGAACTTTGTAGAAGTTTTTGCAGGAAGTGGTTCTGTGGGATTAGAGGCATTGAGTCGAGGAGCAGGAGATTGTTATTTTATAGAATATAATAAAAAAGCATATAGTGTTTTACAATCAAATGTCAGAAAATTAAAAGCTTCAAATTGTAATTTATTTTATGGTGATAGTTTTGAGAAATTTTCTTTAGTTTTACAAGCACTGAAAAATAGTTCTCAAAAGACATATTTCTATTTTGACCCACCATTTTCTACTAGAGATGGAATGGACGAAATTTATGATAAAACTATAAAACTAATTGAAAGTATAGATGTTAACTCTTGTGAGATGGTTATAGTTGAACATATGACTAATCTTGATATGCCTAAAAAAATTGGTGATTTATCATTTTTTAAACGAAAGAAATTTGGTCGAAGTACAATAAGCTATTTTAAACCAGAAGAGGATTAAGTAGTTAATGAATAAGAGAAAAGTTCCTATAATAAGTATATCTATACTCATATTTACATTTTCTCTCTCTTTTATAGTTCCACACATATATCTACTCTCTCCATTTGAATTAAATGCCGATAAGATATTAATACCTCCTAGTTTAGAACATTTAATGGGTACAGATAGATTAGGCAGAGATGTTTTTTCAAGAGTCTTAACTGGTGGAGAAGTATCTTTAATTATCGGTGTAGGTTCAGCCGTTATCTCCTCTTTAATTGGTTTAATTCTAGGTGTTAGTGCAGGTTATTTTAGAGGATATTTTGATAAGAGTTTTATTATAATAGTAGATTTATTTCTAACTTTTCCAACATTCTTTTTACTTCTAGCACTAGTAAGTTACATATCAGCATCTACCTTGATTTTAATCATAGTTATATCAATAACAGGTTGGATGGGGACAGCAAGACTTATTCGTGCAGAGAGTCATAGAATTTCTAAACAACCATTTATAAAGGTTCTGAGTATATCTAAAGTCTCAAATCTAAAAATCATATTTAAATATTTTATGCCTCTTTTAATACCTATTTTCTTGGTAAGTTTTACATTTGGTGTAAGTGGAGCTATTTTAGCAGAGAGTGGGCTTAGTTATTTAGGATTAGGTGTAACTCCTCCAAATATGAGTTGGGGCAGTATATTAAGTGATGGTAAATCGGTAATGGAGATTGCTTGGTGGGTAAGTTTTTTCCCAGGTATGATGATTTTTCTAGTTACATTTTCACTAATTCAAATAAGTGATTATCTTCAAGAATTTTCAAACAGAAGATAATCTTTAATTTTTTAAAATGGTTTAATCACAACCATTATAACTATTCCTATCATAAGGAGTGTAGGTACTTCATTATAAAATCTGAAAAACTTTCCACTTTTATAGTGTGGATTTTCAGCAATCTTTTTTCTCATATAATCTAATGAAAAGCTATATATAATTAAAAATATCGCTAGTGTTAGTTTTACATGTAACCAAGCACCACTTTTAAATAGTTCAGGAACTAAATAAATCATAAATCCACCAGATATAATGGTTGCCCACATAGCAGGTAATCCAATATATTTATATAATTTAAACTCTTGTATCTTTACAACAGTTACAAAATCCTCTTTATCTGCATGTTCTCTATGATATACAAATAGTCTTGGAAGATAGAATAACATTGCCATCCAACTTAAAAAACTCATTACATGAAATGACAATATCCAACTATAATACTCCATTTAATTCTCCATTAATTATTTTTTACAACTTGTTTATTAGAATTTTTGGGAAAACTAACTAAAACACCTGATGTAATTATTAAAAGTATACCTAAAAAAGTCAAAATATCAGGTATCGGGTCACCCAGTACAATACCAATTATGAGAGCAAATATAATATTTGAATAAGAGATAGTTCCAACTATACCAGCTTTAGTTAACTCATAAGCTTTTGTCATTAATATTTGAGATATAGTTGCAAATACTCCAACAGCTAAAACCATAAACCACTCATCTCCTATTGGCATAATAAACTCTGCAAACAACATATCACCTCTATTATGTTCAACAAATGGAGCTAAAGACATTAATATTATAGGTCCTATTGTTCCAATTCCCATAAAAGATAAAACAATAGCCCTAGTATCATAATATTTACGAAGTTCTCTAATTGATGTATATGCCAAAGCAGCACCAATTCCCGAAAATATTCCTAATGCATCATATTTATCCAAAGAAAATCCATCAGGCTTTGCTACTAAAACAATACCAATAAATCCAATAACAATAGCTAAAATAGCACTTCTTGGTAAATCCTCTTTTAAAAATATATATGCAAATATAGCTACAAAAATAGGTGAAGTCTTATTATATGTAACAGCCTCACCTAAAGGTATATAAGCCATTATATAAAAATATGCTAATAGTGCTAAAAATCCCATAGTACCTCTAAAAATAAGTAAAAATGGTTTTCCACCCTTCTGTTTTAATGGAACTTTCCAAAGAGTAACACCTACTAAAATAACTCCTGCAATATTCCTAAAAAATGTAATTTCAATAGGAGGAAGAGAGTGAGTTAAAAGTTTTGCAAATCCACCCATCATACCAAAACTAAGCGAAGCTAAAAGCATAAAAAGAATACCTCTATCCATATTTTGTATCTTTTTTTTCATAAAAAATCTATATCCTTTTTTAATATTATATCTGAAATTTAGTGATTTCAATAAGACTAAAATAAGTAGAATAATTTTAATTCCTATAACTCTCCTGCCCAATCTCTTTGTATCTGTGGTAATAAAATTCAACGAACTCTTTTACTAAACTATCTTTTGGTAGGTAGATATTCTTATCTTTAACAACATATCTATATAGATAACTTCCTGCATCTATTTTTCTAATATATTGTGAAGCTAAATCTTTGTATGCCTCTTGATATAGTGCTTTCATAATATCATATCTACTGTAATCTATTCTAATTTGTTCAGAAAATGTAATTATTCCACTTTTAAATAAAATATCGAGATGAATTAGTCCTTCACAATAATATGGTAATACTTCACCAACAGAACGCCAAGCTATAAGTCCAACGGCTCTTGAGACTAAATCATCTATTAGATGTTTTTTTAGCTCTTCATCTTCATTATGGAAAAATGCCATAAGTCCACCTGCTGTTGCTTTGAACTCTTCTATGTTTTTAAATTGACCTGTTCTATTCATTTTAAGTTCTGTATCTTTTGTAATCCATAATATATGTCCAAATTCATGTCCAATGGTTGAAATATCATAAATTTTGTGCCAAAGTATAGGTTCGGTTTCTATTAATCTTTTCTGTTTATTTACAAACTCTTCTCCCATAATCTCTACACTAAGACGCATAATTGGTTTAGATTTCTTTGATGCCATTACAAAATCTGCATAAGCAAATATTTTTTTACCTAACTCTGTTGATACTTGCTCATCATTTGGAACAACTTGAGCTGAAAATAGTCCATTAAATTCTGCTCCATAATATAATACAGGTTGACCAATATATAATTGAGTTCTATTTACTTGTTTGATATTATTTTCAAGTATTGAAGAGGCATCTACTCCTAATTTATCTGCAAGTTCTAATGCAAATAATTTTATATTCTCTCTAGTATTAGATGTTTTTTGAAGATTTGGATTGATAATTCGTAAATCCCACTCTAATGCAACAGCTTTTCTATAATGGTCTTCATAATATTCTAATGGATGTCCAATTTGAAGAGGAGTTGTAATTTTCATCCATGCTCTATCTACATTTGCCCACTCTCTAATAAGTTCATTTGGATTTGTATGTTGTAGTGCCTTTTTTATCGCAGAAATATATTCAATCCAAACATTTCTTTGAAAGAATACCTCATCAGCCTCCTCTTCTAACCCATGAATTAAAGCATCTAATGCCAAAACTACTTGTGCAACCTCTTTTTTAAATGCTTCTGCATAAGATACAGTATGGTACTTTCCATCTTTATCTTGATGAAGTATGGAGTAACATCTATCACCTACTGCTCCTGTATCATCTAAATCATAAAGTCCATCTTTTTCTAATTTTTGATATATCTTCTCCTCATCACCATTAAAAAATCTATATAAATCTCTATTTACTCCGTGAATAATTCTTGCAGTCCATACACTTTGCCAACCACTCATAGCTTGACCAACAGAATTAACACCATATATTAAAGTTCTATAAAATGGAGTTAAAAGATTATTATCCTCTATCCACGAAATTAAAGATGAGTGTCTCTCAAGATAAAAATTACTAACAAAACGATAAGCATCCTCTTTTTTCTCGATAATTTCATCTTTGCTAAAATCAGATTTTTGTAAAACTTGTTCAAGTGAATCTTCTCTAAGTCCAATTATTCTAACCAAAGATGCCATTATATTATCACTATTTTTTCTAATACCAAGCTCTTCTAAAAATTGATTAATAAGTAACTCTGCTTTAGGGTGTGAAGAATTTACTAAATTATAATAACTATTTAGTTCAGATTGACGACTTTGCAACTCATCATATATAGTTTGCAAATCATTCATAAATTGCTCTTTTGTCATATTAATGTACCTCTCTTTGAAGAATTTGAATAATTGGTTTTGCTAGTTTTAATGCTTTCGCTCTATGTGAAATATTTGATTTGTATTTATCATCTAACTCTCCTAAAGTTTTATTACTTCCTTCAGGAATAAATATAGGGTCATATCCAAACCCATTCTCTCCTCGTATTTCTGTTATCACACTTCCATACATCCAACCATGAACTACAAATTTACCTAAATGGCTAACTATTGCTATTGATGCAGTATAATAAGCTGGTGTTCTTTCTATTTTTGTCTCTTTTATATCATTGATTAATTTTAATAAATTCTCTCTATCCGTAGCATTTTCTCCTGCATATCTAGCACTATAAATACTTGGTTTGTCTCCTAATATTGGAACTGTTATACCACTATCATCAGATATAACAATACTATCCTTACCTAAGATATTATATATAGTATTCGCTTTTATTAGTGCATTCTCTGCAAATGTATTTCCATCTTCAATAATTTCAAAACTATCCATTAATTCACTAAATGGCGTAACAACACTACTACACAACTTATTAAACTCTCTCACTTTACCTTTATTAGAACTTGCTAATACTAATTGCATTTTATTAACCTTTTTTTAATCATCGTGGACTATAATCCTAATATTCTATCAAAAATTTTTATTAAAAGGATTATATCGTGAAAGATATTATTGGAAAAACATGGCATTTGAGTCTCATTATAGGTCTCAGATTTTTAGGACTTTTTGTCGTAATGTCAGTCCTATCTGCTTACGCTATGGAGTTAGAAGGAGCAACCACTACACTTATTGGATTGGCTGTTGGAGGATATGCACTGACTCAAGCTCTACTACAAGTTCCATTTGGGATTTTAAGTGATAAGATAGGAAGAAAAAAGACTATTCTTATAGGTTTAATTATATTTGCAATAGGTTCAATTATTGCAGGATTATCTAATGACATTTATATGCTTCTATTAGGTAGATTTTTACAAGGAGCTGGAGCTATTGGTTCAGTTATTATCGCAATGATAAGTGACCATGTAAGGGAAGATGAGAGAGCTCATGCTATGGCAACAATGGGAATGGTTATAGCTTTATCATTTACGACTGCTATGATTCTTGGGCCTATTTTAGGTGGAATGGAGAATGGAGTTCCTAACTTATTTTATCTAACAGCAGGAATGGCACTATTATCTATAATTTTACTATTTACAGTAGTTCCCAAAGCACCAAAAATAACTCATTCATTTTCTCAAGAAGAGGCAAAAGTAAAAGATGTGTTTAAAGATAAAGATTTAGTAAGAATGTATGTAACTTTTCTATTTCACTCATCAACAATGGCGATAGCATTTTTTCTTATACCTTTAGTTCTTAAAGATAAGTTTGGACTTCCATTAGGAGAGTTTTGGAAAGTATATCTACCTGCTGTATTTTTTGGAATAATAGCAATGGGACCAGCAGCAGTATTTGGAGAAAAATATAATAAAGGTAAAGAGGTATTTTTAATCTCGATAGCGTTTATAGCCGTAGCATTTTTATTAATGGGATTTAGTGAATCAATTCTGCTTTTTGGAACAGGTGTTGTATTCTTCTTTATTGGATTTAATATGTTTGAACCACTACTACAAAGTTTTGTAAGTAAATTTGCAAAAGCTCATCAAAAAGGTGCTGCATTAGGAGTAGCTAATACATTTGCTTATATTGGAATGGGTATTGGTGCTACATTAGCAGGAAAAATATTTGAAATTGGAAATGTAAGTGCTGTGGCAATAGTTGTTTTAGTTGTATCAATTTTTTGGGCAATATGGATTTATGGAATGCGTAATCCAGGATTAAGAGGAACTATATATTTAGGAACAGATATATTTGACAGAGATAGATTAGAAGTGATAAAAACAGATAATGGAATTAATGATATTTATGTGAATGAATCTGAAGGTGTTATGGTTATTAAATATGATAAAGAGATACTTGATGAAGATACAATTAGAGGATTGATGTTAAAGAAATGATAAAAAATAAAATTATACTATTTGACCTTGATGGAACACTTATCGATTCAACAGAAGCTATATTAGAGAGTTTCCATTATGCATTTGACTCTTTAAATATTAAAAGACCTGATGATAAATATATTGTTGCTGAAATTGGTTACCCTTTAGATGTTATGTTTAAAACGCTAGGTGTTAATGATGATATGATTTTAGATATTATTAAAAAATACAAAGAACATTATAGATTAATAAGTAGAGATAAAACTTTTTTATTGCCAAAAGCAGAAGAGTCACTTATTGAAGCATCAAAAATTGCAAGATTAGGTATTGTAACAACAAAGACAACAAAATATTCAATAGAATTATTAGAATATATGAATATAAAAAAGTATTTTGAAGTTTTTATAGGAAGAGAAGATGTGGTAAATCCTAAACCTCATCCAGAACCTATACTCAAAGCCTTATCAAAGCTTGATAGTGATAAAACTAATTGTTGGATGATTGGAGATACATGTATGGATATAAATTCTGCTAAAGAGGCAAATATTAATTCGATAGGTGTAACTTCTGGATATGCATCAAAAGAGGGGCTATCTAAGTGTGCTACTATTATTACCAATAATACACTAGAAGCAGTAATTTTAATAGCTCAAAGTTAAAAATATTGTTATTTCAAGCACTCTTTAAGAGAGTGGAGATTACAATAGGATATAAAAATAAAATGATTAGGAGAAATCATGACAGAGATAAGATGGCATAGCCGAGCTGGTCAAGGTGCTGTATCTGGTGCTAAAGGTCTAGGTGATGTTGTGGCAACAACGGGTAAAGAAGTTCAGGCTTTTGCACTATATGGTTCTGCAAAAAGAGGGGCTGCACTAAGAGCCTATAACAGAATTTCAGATGAACAGATTTTCAACCATGCTAAATTTATGAATCCAGATTTTGTACTTGTTATTGACCCTGCATTGGCATTTACAGACAATATTGAAGTAAATGAAAAAGAGTCTACAAAATATATTATCACAACACATCTTAGTAAAGAGGAGTTGATAGCTGGTATTCCTGCTCTTCAAGGCAAAGAAGATAGAGTTTATACTCTTGATTGTGTTCAGATTTCTCTTGATACTATTGGTAGGTCTATTCCAAATGCTCCAATGCTTGGTGCTTTCGTTAAGGTTTCAGGTATGTTTGAACTGGACTATTTTTTAGAGAATATGGCTAGAGTACTTGCAAAGTTTCCACAAAAGATTATTGATGGTAATATGAAAGCAATTACTCAAGCATATAATGAAGTTAAGTAGAGAGGGGTAAAATATGAGTGTAGAAGCACAAGATTTAAACTTATTGGCAAGTGATAAAAGAGGACATAAACAACTGGAATCTGGAGCAGGTTTACAGGGTTGGGATGAAGTAACACAAGGTACTGTTTTAACATCTTTTGAGGGAGATGCTTCAAATGTTGCTCATACAAAAGCAGAAGAGCGTCTTTACTCAGATTTTAACTCATATACAGCTACTGTTGCCTCTTGGAGAGTTATTAAACCTGTTTATAATAGAGACATCTGTATTGATTGTCAAAATTGTTGGGTATGGTGTCCTGATACATCTATTATTTCAAGAGATAAACAGATGCTAGGTATTGATTATGATCACTGTAAAGGGTGTGGTGTTTGTGTAGAGGTTTGTCCTACAAATCCAAAATCACTTTTAATGTTTGGTGAGCATACTGATTTAGATGAATCTTTAGCTGTTTGGCCAGAGAAAAAGAAAAAAGAGAAATAAGGGATAATTATGGCAGTAAAATTTGATTTAAATGAAAGAGAAGTATGGGATGGTAATTACGCTGCATCTCAAGCATTAAGACAAGCTGATGTTGATGTTGTTGTAGCTTATCCTATTACTCCATCTACACCTATCGTTGAAAATTATGGTAGTTATGTAGCTAATGGTTATATTGACGGTGAATTTGTAATGGTTGAGTCTGAACACGCTGCAATGAGTGGATGTGTTGGTGCGTCTGCTGCTGGTGGACGGGTATCAACTGCTACAAGTTCTCAAGGTTTTGCATTGATGGTAGAGGTTCTTTACCAAGCATCTGGAATGAGATTACCAATTGTACTAAATGTTGTAAATAGAGCTTTGGCTTCTCCACTTAATGTTCGTGGTGACCATGCTGATATGTATCTAGGTCGTGATAGTGGTTGGATTCAATTTGGTGCATTTAATGCTCAAGAGGCTTACGATTTAGCACTATGTGCATTTAAAGTGGCTGAAAATCATTCAGTAAGACTTCCAGTTATGGTTCACCAAGATGGATTTATCACTTCTCATACAGCACAAAATGTTTATCCATTAACAGATGAGAAAGCAAAAGCATTTGTAGGAGATTTTGTTCCTGTTGATGATATGCTTGACTTCTCTAAACCTGTTACTTATGGTGCACAAACAGAAGAAGATTGGCATTTTGAACATAAAGCAAAACAACATAAAGCATTAATGGATTCAAGAACTGTTATCAATGAAGTATTTGCTGAGTTCAAAGAGCTTACTGGTAGAGAGTATAATAGAGTTGAAAGCTACGATATGGAAGATGCTGATGTAGTTATTATGGGTCTTGGTACTACAGTTGAGACTGCTAGAGTTGCTGCAAAAAATATGAGAAAACAAGGTATTAAAGCAGGTGTTGTAGCTACAAGATGTTTTAGACCATTCCCTTATGAAGATGTAAGAGAAGCACTTAAAAACTGTAAAGCTATTGCAGTAACAGACCGTTCATCTCCAGGTGGAGCTATGGGTGCATTCTTTAATGAAGTATGTGGAGCAATGTATACATCAACAAATAGACCAATGATAACAAACTTTATTTACGGTCTTGGTGGACGAGATTTCTCTATTGAAGAGGCAGAGAGAATTTATACAGAGCAAACAGCAAATATAGAAGCTGGTCATATTACAACAAATATTCAGCAGTTTAGTGGACTTAGAGGACCTAAACTTGGATTTTTCAAAACAGAAAGGAGCTAAAGTATGGCAATTACATCAATTAAGAACTTAAAAGAGTTCTCTACAAATAATGATAGATTTGAGGGTGCTCATACTCTATGTCCTGGTTGTGCTCACTCTATGATAGTTAGAGAGCTTATGAACTGTACAGATGATAATCTTGTTATCTCTTCAAATACAGGTTGTTTAGAAGTTTCAACAGCAGTATATCCATATACTTCATGGGATACTTCTTGGATTCATATTGGATTTGAAAATGCAGCAACTTCAGTTACAGCTGCACAAGTAATGCACAAAGTAAGAAAGAAAAAAGGTACACTTCCTAATAATGATGCACCTGTTAAATTTGTAGCATTTGGTGGAGATGGTTCTACTTATGATATTGGTTTCCAATGGTTAAGTGGAGCTATGGAGAGAGGTCATGACTTTACTTATATCTGTCTTGATAATGAAAACTATGCAAACACAGGTGGACAAAGAAGTTCTGCTACACCAATTGGTGCAACAACTTCAACTGCTCAAGCTGGTACTCATAGTTATGGTAAAAAAGAGAAGAAAAAAGATATTGTTTCTATTATGGCAGCTCACGGTGCACCTTATGTGGCACAACTTGCTCCAAATAAATGGAAGTCAATGGCAAAAGGTTTTCAAAAAGCTTTAGAGACTGAAGGTCCATGTTTTATTAATACAGTATCTCCATGTTGTACAGAGTGGAGATTTGACCCAAAAGATACTATTGGTATTACTGATTTGGCAACAGATACACTTATGTTCCCAATTTATGAAATTATTGATGGACATGAATTAAATATTCTTTATCGTCCAAAAAATATTCTTAAAGTAGAGGATTATTTAGGAGCTCAAGGGCGTTATAGACACCTATTTAAACCAGAAAATAAGCATGTTATCGAACTAATTCAATCAGATATTGATGCACATTGGAATATGTTACAAAGAAGAGAAGAGGCGAGAGTTTAAAACTCTCTTCTCCCCCTTTATCTATTCCATTACAGTTATAAACTCCCAAAATACACATTTTACATTATAACTTTTTTAATTACTAATAATATATTACCTACTTAAGCTTTTTTATGATATATTTGAAATACAAATTTTAAAGGAGTTTTTTATATGAAAAGATTATTGTCAGTAGCAGCGTTGAGTGTTTGTTTAAGTTTAGGTGTAACAAGCCAAGTATTTGCAGAGGCTACTCCAGTGGCACAAACAAAACAACAAAGTGGTGTGGTTATTAACTTAGCAGGTAAACAGAGAATGTTAACTCAAAAAATGAGTAAAGAGGCTCTATTTATTGCTAAAGGTATTAATGCAGATGCAAACAAAGCAAATCTTAAAAAAACTGTATCTCTATTTGATAAAACTTTAACAGGTTTAGTTTCAGGAGATAAAGATTTAAATCTTCCAAAAACAGCTAATAAAGATATTTTAGCTCAATTAGAAGTTGTAAAGAATTTATGGACACCATTTAAAGCAGATATAGAAAAAGGTGATTTAAAAGCTATTAATAGTGGAAATATTCCTTTACTTAAAAATATGAATAAAGCTGTTCAAATGTATGCAAAAGCAAGTGGTTCTAAACTTGACCCAGAGATGGCAAAAACTATTAACCTTGCTGGTAAACAGAGAATGTTAACTCAAAAAATGACAAAAGAGTTATTGTTAATTGCAAATGGTATTGATGTTGATGCAAACAAAGCAAATATCAAAAAGACTACTGCTCTATTTGAAACTACTCTAAATGACTTAATTAGTGGAACTAAAGATGCTAAAATAAAAGGTCAACTAGAAGTTGTTAAAAAATTATGGGCTGATTATGCTCCAATCGTTAAAAAAGCTGATACTTCAGATGCCTCTTTAGCTAAAGCAGAAAAAGTAAATATTCCTCTACTTAAAGAGATGAATAAAGCTGTTAAGATGTATGAAGCATCAATAAAATAGTCTCCCCCTAGCCATTATTCTACAATAATGGCTACTTTCTTAAATTAAACTAAAATTAAATTATTTTTAAGTCTATTTAGATATAATCTTGCCACTTTAAACAAAACAAGGAATTATCATGAAATTGACATCTGTCATTAAACCTCATGAAGTGCAAAGAGACTGGGTACTAATCGATGCTGAAGGTAAAACTTTTGGTCGTATTCTTACTGAAGTAGCTACACTTTTAAGAGGTAAACATAAACCATCATTTACTCCAAATGTAGACTGTGGTGACTTCGTAGTTATCATAAATGCTGAAAAAGCTAAGTTTACAGGTGCTAAAATGGATGATAAAGAGTATTTTAGACATAGTGGATATTTCGGTAGTACAAAAAGTACAAAACTTTCAGATATGCTAGAAAATAATACAGAAAAACTATATAGATTGGCAGTAAGAGGTATGTTACCAAAAACAACTCTTGGTCGTCATATGCTAAAAAAACTTAAAGTATATACAGGGTCTGAGCATCCACATACTGCACAACTAAACAAAGGAAACTAATATGGCTACTATCTATGCAACAGGCAAAAGAAAATCAGCTATTGCTAAAGTTTGGTTGACTCCAGGCAATGGTGAAATGGTAATTAATGGTAAAACACTTGATGATTGGTTAGGTGGACATGAAGCTATTAAAATGAGAGTAAGACTTCCTTTAGAAGCTACTAAACAATTAGAAACTATGAATGTTAAAGCTACTACTTTAGGTGGTGGATATTCAGCACAAGCAGATGCATTAAAACATGGAATTACTAAAGCTTTAGTAGAATACGAAGAGTCTTTTAGATTAATCCTTAAACCAATGGGTCTTTTAACTAGAGATTCAAGAGTTGTTGAGAGAAAGAAACCAGGTAAGAAAAAAGCAAGAAAAAGCCCACAGTTTTCAAAAAGATAGTCAACAATATCTTTTATATATTTCGCAAAAGATTTTATCTTTTGTGGGATACCTTTCTAATCCCAAACTAATTACCAAACAAACTTCTCATTCACTAACAATAAAACTTTATTTTAAACTTTTTATCTCATCTATACTTAAACCTGTAATAGCACAAATAGTAATATTATCTAATCCTTGTTTTATAGAGAGTTTAGCAATCTCTTGCTTTTCTAATTCAATTCCTTGTTCAATTCCTTGTTCTACTCCCTTTTGAATCCCTTGTTTAACACCTTGTTCTAACCCATCTTTATAAGCAAAATCAAAACTATTAACCAAGTCACGATAGACTTTTAAATTTTTATGGTAATTATCTTGTTCATCTTTTGGCATAGAGATAAACTCTGCTCTTGTGAATGTATCTTTAATAATATCATTTTTTATCTCTTTGGGTATATCACTCATATAGTGTAAATTTTGGAATATATACATCCACCACTCTAAATGGTTAGATAGCTCCTCTTTAGTTTTTTTGAGTTTTGGTATCTCTAGGTATATCATATTAAGTTTATCATACATAGTCTCTTTGGTATAAATATCTATTATCTTACCGTGATGCAGATACTCTTTTTTGTGTTTAAATCTATCTATCTCAAAGTTAAGTAGACCTATAAAATAGACAGGTGTTAATTCAAAATTCCAACCACCCTTTATTCCTTGTTGCTGTATAGGAAAAGAGGTATAGTATAAAGCCCTACTTTGAAAGTGTTCTTGAGATACCTTTTGCAGTTCTACTATAAACTGTTCTCCGTTCTCATCTTCGCACATTAAGTCAATAATAGCTTTTCTATCTTCAGGAGCATCAGGGAGTAACTCTCCATTTTTAAAAACTATCTCTTTTATCTTTTTATCATCTTCAAACTGCAATATATCATTTAGTAGGCTTTTAAGCAACGCTGTATTCTCAGGGTCACCAAATATTTTTTTAAATCCAAAATCTGTAAATAGGTTTATATATCGTGAAGTTTGGCACATTGTCTCTCCTTTTTTAGTATTATATCTATTTTTGATAGCATACTTGAACTTATCTTTTTATATATCAAAACTTGTAAAGATTATTAACTTAAACTTTTTATCTCATCTACTGTTAATCCAGTAATCAATGAAATAGTTTTAATATCTATATTTTGTTTTATAGATGTTTTTGCTATTTCAATTTCTCTATTCTTTCTCCCTTGTTCTTTTCCCTCCTTAAGACCTTCTTGTTTTCCCTCTATCTTCCCCTCTTTAATTCCATCTTTTTTAGCAGTATAAAGCAGAGATTCCTTATACATTCTATTTTGTTCTCTTCGGTTATATATACTTCTAGCTTTGTCATCTAATTTTAAAATATCTAATGACTCTTTTGCTAAATCTAAACCTTTTGCATTAAAATTATCATCTATCTCTTCGTTTTTCAGGAAATAAATCCATTCATCAAGCGTATTTTTTGCTACATCATCAAAATTATTTACTCGTAAAATATAATATTCAGGATAAATTTCGTTGACTTTATCAATTTGAAAATCCTCTTTTTGTCTTGATGATGGTGTTAGAGTATCTTTCTTATTTAAACCGATAAAATCTGTTTTCCCATAATATATATAATCGTCTCCTTGACCTAATGAGAAATATACAATATTTACAGAATAAACTTTTTTAACTTTAGTATATCCACCACCTTTTTGGATATGTTCACAAATTAATTTTGCTGTTCCATAAAGCATTCTATGAAAATAATCAATTTCACTATTGTGTTGAATTTCGATTAAAATAAGCTCATCTTTTTCGTTTTTAGCTAATAAATCTACGCGATTAAACTTATCATCTTCTGTCTCTTGGTTAGCTTCAGATTCTAAAATCTCTTCTATTTTTACATCAAACTTTAAAAGTTCAGTTAAAAAGCCTTCTAAAATTCTAAAGTTAGCCTTTTGACGCAAAATCTTTTTCATAGCCCAATCAAAACTTACTAATTTTCTTTTCATTTGATAATCCTTTTTGAAGATTATAGCATTTTACTATTATTTATTTTTATAAAAATAAGCATATCAAGGATACAATACAATAATTTTTTTGAAGGTTTAATTATGACAATAACTCGTTTTGCACCCTCTCCAACAGGGTATTTACATATAGGTGGGCTTCGTACGGCTCTTTTCTCTTGGTTATCAGCTAAACATAATAATGGAAATTTTTTATTACGAATAGAAGATACAGATTTATCTCGAAATTCTGATGAAGCTCTTGATGCAATTATTAAGGCTTTTGATTGGGTTGGATTAGATTATAATGGTGAAGCAGTATATCAATCTAAAAGATTTAATATTTATAAAAAATATATAGATAAATTACTAGATGAGGGTAAAGCTTATAAGTGTTATATGAGCAAAGAAGAATTAACAGCACTTAGAGAAAAGCAGATGGCGAACAAAGAGAGAGCTAGGTATGATGGAAAATATAGAGATTTTGATGGAGTACCACCAGAAGGAGTTGAACCTGTAATTCGTATAAAAGCCCCTTTAGATGGGAATATTGTTTTTGATGATGGTGTTAAAGGTGAAATTTCGATAGCTTCAAGTGAAGTTGATGATTTTGTTATTGCAAGAAGTAATGGAGTTCCAACTTATAATTTTGTTGTAGCGATAGATGATGCTTTAATGGGATTAACAGATATAATTAGAGGAGATGACCATTTATATAATACTCCAAAACAAATTGTTGTATATAATGCTTTAGGATTTGATATTCCTAAATTTTATCATGTGGCTATGATAAATAATGAGCAGGGGAAGAAACTATCAAAGAGAGATGGTGCAACAGATGTTATGGATTATAAAGCTCAAGGTTTTTTACCAGAAGCACTTCTAAACTTTTTAGTTAGATTGGGGTGGAGTCATGGAGACCAAGAGATTTTTTCTTTAGATGAAATGATAACTCTATTTGACCCAAAAAATATCAATAAGAGTTCATCTAGTTATAATTTAGATAAACTTTTATGGTTAAATTCACATTATATAAAAAATATGCCTAGTGATAAATTGATAACTCTTTTAAAAGATTATGGAGTAGATATTACTGAACATAATAAAAGTGAAAGTTTATTAAATGCAACGAGAGAGAGAGCTAAAACACTTGTTGAATTAGCAGAACAGATAAATTTAATTTTAAACAGACCGACTGAATATAATCCTAAAAATGCTAAGAAAGCTTTTAAAGGTGATGCAAAAGAGATATTGGAAGATTTTTCAAATATGTTAAAAGATACTGATTCGTTAAGTATTCCAACAGATTATCATAAAGTTTTAGAAAATATTGTAGAGAAGAGAGAGATAGGATTTGGGAAAATAGGACAACCATTAAGAGTAGCTCTGTTAGGAAGTATGACAGGTTCTGGATTAGATGAAATTATGGCAATAATAGGAGTTGATGAGACTATAAATAGAATAAATCGTGCGATTGAGTTTATATAACAAAAAAGATTAGCAATATTTTGCTAATCTTGATTATTCTTTAGAATCAAAACATATCAAGGTCATTAAATATAGGTTCTTGTTTTTTAACTTTCTTATTTTTATGCTTTTTATATATTTTTGGTTTTATCTTTTTTCTAACAGGTTTATATATTTTTATTTTTTTGTATTTTTTAATTTTATATTTAGGTTTTATATAGATATTTTTAGGTTTACAAATTTTAGTATTTAATTTATTAGTTATACATTTCTCTTTATTTTTATCTTTTAAATATCCAGCCTCCTCTTTGGCAATTTCAGCTAACTCTGCTTTTGATAATTTTGGAACTAAAAACTCATACTCTACTAATGCTTGTGTTATCTGCTTAAATGTTGGTACAGCAGACATAGATGCAAAATATTTAAATGGTTTTGTAGCTTTTATTACTAAAACTCCTATTGTATATTTCTTTCCAAATTTATCGTTTGCAAATCCAAAGAAACTACTATGATACGATTTTGTATATCCTGCTGATGTAGCAATATGTGCTGTTCCTGTTTTTCCTCCAATATCAAGACCTTTATATTGACCTGCTACACCTGTACCTCTTTTAACCACTTCTTGTAAAATTGTATGAATTTCTTCTGAGGTTTTAGAACTAATAGCTCTCTTATCTGGTTTTGGTGGAGCTAGTCTATATTTTTTATCTTTGCTATCTGTAAAATAATCAATAATTCGAGGACTCATAGCCATTCCACCATTATTAAATGCAGAATAGGCTCTCATCAATTGAGTAAATGTGATATGCATACCATATCCATAAGATTGATTAGCTCTATGAAGTTTATTATTTAAAAGCCTAACAGACTTTATCTTACCTGCTAAATCTCTTGATAAATCTATTCCTGATGGTTGAGATAATCCAAACTTTAATAAACCATCTCTGAATTCACTTCCTGTTAATTTCCAAGCAATTTGAGATATACCAACATTGGAAGAGTGTACAATAATATCAGTAGCAGTTAAAGCTTTAAATTTTTCATCATCGGTTATAGTCTTTCTGGCACTTATCTTCATTTTTCCATCAAATGTTTCAAACCAAGTTGTAGGGGTTACTCTTTTATAATCTAATGCAATTGATAAAGTTAAAGGCTTTATTACTGAACCAGCCTCATAAGGATATTCAGAGAATTTTGGATTTAGAGAGTAAACATCTTTTTGAGTTATATGTGAAGGATTGTATCTATTTGAACTAGCCATTGCTAAAACTTTACCTGTCTTACTCTCCATAACAGCACCAAGAATTTCACTAGCTCCAGTCTCTATTTTCATATCATCTAAAACAGCTTCTATACTTTGTTGAAGAGGTAGAGAGATATTTAAATGAACATCTAACCCATTTACACGATTTATTTTAGAACTCTCTCCATTATGAATTGCATATCCAATAACATCTCTAGGACCTTTAAACATTCCATTTTTACTTATAGTCAGATATTTTTGCGCATATTTCTCAATACCTTTTTGACCTTTGGAGAGACTATATCTATTTTCTAATTTATTTTTAACATATCCAATAATGGGAGTCATACTTTTTAATAATGGATATCGTCTTGCCTCTCCACTCTCAACAATATCTAACCCATGAACAACATCTATATTTTTACTATTTTTAATAGATTGAAATACACCTAATCTATATAATTTACTGGAGAGTGATTTAAGTTGCATAGATTGTCTTGCATTTATATCTTTTGCTAAAGTAACATAACCTTTTTTTAAAATACCTCTTTTAGTATAAAAAGTAGAATATATTTTCTCTTCATCAATTCCACTATATATACTAAAAAGTTTTACAAATAACTCTTTCTTTTCAGGTCTAATACTTTTTGAATGAACAACAGCTTGGTAAAATTTATAACTACTTGCAATTAAATAACCATCTTTAGAGAGTATATCCCCCCTAAGTGAACGGTTTTGAATAGTTGACATTTTTGATGGGATTTGTCTTTGCGAATTCATTGTACGATATACAGATGATAAAAATATAATTACCAAAATAATAAGCATAAGATAGAGTACCAATAGTTTAGTCCCTCTTGTAGCTTGTGTCTCTCTCTTCTTAATTCCCATTAATTCCTCTATCTCTATTATCAGCGATATAATAGTAAAATATATCTTCAATTCGACTTTAAAAAAAAGAGACTTCTAATGATTGACAAACAGTTATATATTTCCACTGTAATACTACTTACTATATCTTTGATTATGAGTTACTCTCTTTCAACATATACTATTATATTATATCACTATACCGATTTCCATTTTTTTATACGACAGTTGGGTGCTGTTTTTATTGGTCTTCTTTTAATGCTATTTCTCAGTAAATTAAATCCAGATAAATGGTTTAATCGCATAGGGTTTGCACTATTTATAACTTTTTTTATATTAATGATAATAATGCAATTTATGCCTTCAAGTATGGTAAAAGCAGTAGGTGGTGCGAAAAGGTGGATACATATTGGTTCTGCATCAATTGCTCCTGTTGAATTCTTTAAAGTAGGTTTTGTCTTCTTTTTGGCTTGGAGTTTCTCTAGGAAATTAACAAACATAGGAAAACTATCATTAAAAGAGGAGTTTAAAATATTTATGCCCTATCTATCTATTTTTGGAATAGTTGTTATATTGATTGCTATTTTACAAAAAGATTTAGGTCAAACAGTTGTTTTAGCAGGGACTTTATCTATTCTATTTGTTTTAACGGGTAGGAGTATGAAATTTTTTATGGTTTTAATTGGATTAGGATTTACTTCATTTGTAGGATTAGTATTAATTGCACCTCATCGAATGCACAGAATTGTAAGTTGGTGGTCAACAGTACAAGATACAATTTTATCATTTATTCCATTTGAAGCTGTTCAAGCACTGCATATTGATGTAGGAAAAGAGCCATATCAAATATCTAACTCATTAAATGCAATACAGAATGGTGGTTTTTGGGGTCAGGGGTTAGGAAATGGTCAATTTAAATTAGGATATATATCAGAGGTTCATACAGATTTTATCTTAGCAGGATTAACTGAAGAGGTAGGATTTTTAGGACTGGGTATCGTTATATTAACATTTTTAGTAATGATATTTAGGATAAATAAGATAGCAGGTGATTTAGTTGAAACACACTATTATCTATTTACTGTTGGAATAGCCCTAATTATATCTCTGGCTTTAATAATAAATAGTTATGGAATTAGTGGAATTACTCCAATTAAAGGTATTGCAGTGCCTTTTCTTAGTTATGGAGGTTCTCAAATTGTGGCAAACTCTATTGCTATTGGAATGGTTTTAATGTTATCTAAAAAGAGACAAAAATATAATAAAGAGGAAAAAAATTGAGTATTGTTATGACAGGTGGAGGCACAGGTGGACACCTTGCAATTATTAAAGCAGTTAAAGAGCAGATAAGTGATAAAGAGTTGATATATATAGGCTCAACAAAAGGTCAAGATAAAGCTTGGTTTGAAAATGATATTGATTTTAAAGAGAAGTATTTTTTAAAGACTAGAGGAGTTGTAAATCAAGGATTTATAGGTAAAATAAAGTCAATATTTATGTTGATAAGAGCTACAAAAGAGGCGATGAGGTTATTAGACAAACATAATGCTAAAGTTGTATTCTCTGTTGGTGGTTTCTCATCAGCTCCAACAGCGTTTGCTTCAAAAATAAAAAGAATTCCATTAATTATCCATGAACAAAATGCATCTATGGGTTCTTTGAATAAATTATTAAAACCTTATGCGAATAGATTTATATCTTCATATTTAGAAGAGAGTCCAATTAAAGCTTATCCGATAAAAGATGTTTTCTTTAAAAATGCACATATTCGAGAGAGTGTTAAGAGTATAATATTTTTAGGTGGTTCACAAGGTGCAAAAGCTATTAATAATTTAGCTATATCTCTAGCTTCAAAACTTAATGAAAAAGGTATTAAAATTATCCATCAAGCTGGAGAGAATAATATCAAAGAGATAAAAGAAGAGTATAAAAAATTAAATATTGAGGCAACTGTATTCGGATTTACAACTAAATTAGACGAATATATGAATAGTGCTGATTTTGCAATAGCAAGAGCAGGTGCATCAACTCTTTGGGAATTGTCAGCTTCTGGAATACCTACTCTTTATATTCCATATCCTTATGCATCAAGTGACCATCAATATTATAATGCAAAATATTTTGTAGATAAAGATTTATCATGGATTATGAGAGAAGATAAAATTAATGAAACAAAAATACTAGAAATTTTAACAGAAGATATGAGTATTAAAAGCAGAGGACTTTTAGATATAGTCGAGAGAGATGGAAGTAAAAAAATCGCGAAACTTTTAGAAAAAGTAGGCATAATTGATAAAGATGATTATAAGGAAAAATGATGTTAATAAAGAAGAGTGTTTTAAGTATTATAACTTTATATTTTATGGCTATGGGGTGTGCAGATAAGGAGAAAGTTTATCCCCCTACAACAACAGAAAAAGGTCCTACAATTTTTGATAATTCAGGAACTCTTAGATGTTCAGAAGGTAACGATAATTTAGATGATGTATGTGATTATCGTTCTGTGCAGAGAAGAGATTATACAATAATGTGGATAGAAGATGTTGAATCACCTGATTTAATTAGATATAGAGTATTTAAATTTAGTTATAAAACTAATAAATTTTTAGCTAGAAATGGTGAACCTGTTGAATCAGAAAAAATTGGAGATAAATATTATGTTAGTGTGGCTAATTCATATTATCAAATTTCAAAACGCTCTTTAACAGAAGGATATAGTTATAAAAGAGAGAGTGTATTTTAACTCTCTGAATACTCTAACATTTTTATTTTTAAGATTTTTTTTGCCTCTTCTAGCTCTAACCCATCAATAGAGATACTTTGAATATAGAACTCTATTTTTGAGAATGGTTTTGGAATTATAAAGCTATCCCAACTTCTAAGTTTCCAAAATTTATTGACTTTATAATTGATTATAAAAATTGGTTTTTTACTTCTAAGTGCTAATCCTATTGCTCCATCGCTCATACTATATTTTGGACCTCTTGGCCCATCTGGAGTTATTAAAATCTCTTGACCATCTTTAACAGCACGGAATGATTGACGCAAAACACTAGAAGCACCTCTGCTTGTTGAGCCTCTTAATGAGTTTATATTTAGATAAGACAAAACTTTAGCAATGATATTTCCATCAAAATGTTGACTAATAATTGCAAAAGATGGTTGTTTTTTATGGATTGAACGATACGCTTGTGGAGACATCAGGAGTTCATTATGCCAACAAACACATATATGTTGGTGATTTGTTATGGGTGTTATAAAATTAAATCTCTTTTTAGAACTAAACCATATAAAACGCATAATTAAATATATAATCGGTGGTGCAATAATATATACAATTTTACGAATTATATTTTTCATCTATTCTATGATAATACCATCTAATGCACCTCTGGAAGTTTTTATAATTTTAACATCTATAATCTTTCCAAGTAACTCTTCACTACCTTCAATAAATACTAATTTCCCATTATCACTTCTACCTGATACTTTTCCATTAGCTTTTAACTCATCAATATAAACTTTATGAACTTTTCCAAGCTCTAAATCCATAATTTCATCTAATATCTCTGTGTGTCTTGCTTGAAGTTTGGTTAATCTTGCAGACGCTACTGAAGCTTCAATTTGATTTGGATAATCTATTGCTTGAGTATGTGGTCTAGGAGAATATTTAAAAGAGAATAGTTGGTCAAAGCGAACTGCTTCTAAAACAGAAAGTGTATCTTCAAAATCTTCATCTGTTTCATTAGGAAATCCAACAATAATATCTGTTGATATTGCTACTTCTGGAGATAGTTCTCTAATTTTATTACATCTATTTAAGAACCACTCTTTAGTATAACCTCTTTTCATCTGTTTTAATAACTCTGTCGAACCACTTTGGAGAGGGATATGTATCTGTTTACAAATCTTAGGATTAGATACAAATTCATTTATAAAATCATCGTCCATATGTAAAGGGTGAGGAGAAGTAAATCTAATTCTCTCCAATCCATCTATTTTTGATATATCTTTTAAAAGTTGTGTAAAGTCGCATTTTTCATCTTTATCAGTAAATCTTCTACCATAATTATTTACATTTTGACCCAAAAGCATAACCTCTTTAGCACCAGTCGATACAGCCTTAGTTATCTCTTGAATAATTAAATTCTTAGGAATAGATATTTCATCGCCTCTTGTTTCTGGGACAATGCAAAAACTGCACTGCTTATCACAACCAATTGATATATTAACCATAGATTTAAATCTATTTGTTCTATATGATGCAAATTCATAACTACTCTCATCATAATCATTATCAACTTCTACTGAATGTTTCTCTTTTATAACTTGATTTATCTTAGATACATTTCTCGCACCTAAAACAAAATCAACAACAGGAGCTCTTTTGATAATATCTTTACCTAAATGTGTTGCCGTACAACCACATACACCTATTTTAGCCCCATCTTTTCTGTACTTTTTAAAAACACCTATTTCAGAAAATAATTTAGCCACAGGTTTTTCACGAACACTACAAGTATTAATGATGATTAAATCAGCTTCTGAAATATCATCACTTAATTCATAATTATCTTCTCTGTTAAGCTCTGCTATCATATGTTCAGTGTCTCTGCTATTCATTGCACAGCCAAGAGTTTCTATAAATAACTTTTTCATTAGTTTAAATTATTTGACAATATGGACTTCATAGATATATTCATTATCATCTAAACCATATTTTACCTCTCTCATATATACGCTATAATCTTGATTTTCAAAATTCTCAATTAATGCAATCATATCTTTATGAGAGTTATCTTTATCAAAATAAAATATTGATTTATTTGCTAGTTCCTCTTCTATTTTACTGAAATCAATCATCTTTGGTTTTGCCTTAAGTGTTGTTCTAGCAAGTTTCAATTTCATTTTTTGTTCCTTTTTCTCTAAAAAATAAGTAAAAGAGTATACTTTATTTTTAGTAAAGCAATGATTAGATATAATATTCTTCTTCAAAATAACAAATTAAACTCACTCTATAAACAATATATGTTACAAAAACAATCAAAAAAGGAAACTAACCATGGAAAAAATTATAGATATAATAGAAGCTATTGCTCATGAGAAGAGTATTAGCAAAGAAGATGCAATAGATGCTTTTAAAATGGCATTAACAAATACAGCTAAAAGATTAACCTCTAAAGAGAGTACATTTGAAATTAATATAGATATGGACACTAGAGATTATTCTGTTAGTAAGATAATTACGGTTGTAGCAGATGGTGATGAAAGATTAGAGACACATCATGACAGCTTTATGGCACTTACTGAAGCTTATGATTATGATAGTGAAATTGAGGTAGGAGATGAACTTAGAACAGAGTTCGTGTTGGAAGAGTATGGTAGAACAGCAGCTGCGAATTTATTTAGAGAGTTAGAATACCATGTTCAGAGAAGAATAGAACAGAATTTATTTGATAAATATAGAGCTTTAGTTGATACAGTTATGATTGGGATAGTAAATCGTGTTGATGCTGAGAATAATACTCATGTTGAAATAGGTGAATTAAAAGGTATTCTTACTCAAAGAAATAGAATAAAGGGTGAAGTATTCAAAAGAGGGGATACAATGAAAGCTCTACTAAGATTTGTAACTATTGACCCAGAATATGGAATGTTTTTAGAGTTAACAAGAACCTCTCCAAAATTTTTAGAGAAATTAATGGCAAAAGAAGTTCCAGAGATAGAAGATGGAATGGTAGAAATTATGTCAACAGCAAGAATTCCAGGAGAGAGAGCCAAAATTGCACTTAGAACAGACCATATGAATATTGATGCAATTGGAGCTGCTGTTGGTGTTAGAGGTGTTAGAATCAATGCTGTTAGTAAAGAGCTTAATGGAGAAAATATAGATTGTATCGAGTATTCTGCTATACCAGAAATATTTATTACTCGTTCTTTAAGTCCTGCGATTACTCAAAATATTAAATTAGAAGATAAAAATGCAATTATTAATATCACAAAAGACCAAAAAGCAAAAGCAATTGGAAGAAGTGGTATAAATATTCGTTTAGCATCTATGCTTACAAAATATAATATAGATTTAAATGAAGTAGAGGGTATTACAGATAGAACAAGTAATAGTAAAGATAATAAAGAGTCTGTAAAAACAACTGATACAACTGCTTTAGCTGATTTATTTAAATAATATTTGGATTAAGTGGTAGTAAGAGGGGGACTCGAACCCCCGACCTCCGGCTTATGAGACCAGCGCTCTAACCAGCTGAGCTACCTTACCACTTATTTTGAATAGGACGAAATTTTACCAAAAAAAAACTTTATTGTCAAGCTTATTTGATAAATAAATATATTTTATTTCATTTTATATATTCTTTAGTCTATTAGACTCATCTTTTCTTACTAATTATTCATAAACTCTTGACATATTCATAAAAATTTATTACAATATCATAACAAATTTCAAATATAATTTCTAAGGAGAATATTATGGGTTTTAAACCATTAGCAAATAGAGTTTTAATAAAAAGAGAAGATGAGGTTACAACAACAGCATCGGGACTTATTCTTCCAGAGAGTGCAAAAGAGAAACCACAACAAGGAACAGTTAAGGCTGTTGGTGTTGATGCACTAGATGAGGGAATTAATGAAGGAGATGTAGTAATCTTTGGAAAATATGGTGGAACAGAGATTACTCTTGACGGAGAAGAGCTTTTAATTTTAACAAGTGATGATATTTTAGGTATCTTATCTTAATTTAAAACAAATATATAATATATAAAAGGAAATAAGTAATGGCAAAAGAGATATTTTTTTCGGATAATGCAAGAAATGGATTATATGAAGGTGTTAGTAAACTAGCAGATGCAGTAAAAGTTACAATGGGACCTCGTGGTAGAAATGTTTTAATTCAAAAGAGTTATGGTGCACCACATATTACAAAAGATGGTGTATCAGTTGCAAGAGAGATTGAATTAATTGATAACTTAGAAAATATGGGTGCTCAACTAGTTAAAGAGGTTGCATCAAACACAGCTGATGAGGCTGGAGATGGAACAACCACAGCTACAGTTCTTGCACATGCTATCTTTAGAGAAGGTCTTAGAAATATTACAGCAGGAGCTAATCCAATTGAAGTTAAAAGAGGAATGGATAAAGCAACTAAAGCGATTATTGAAGAGTTAAAAGCTATGTCTAAAGCAGTTAAAGATAAGAAAGAGATTGCTCAAGTAGCTACAATTTCAGCAAACTCTGATGAAGCTATTGGTGATTTAATTGCTGAAGCTATGGATAGAGTTGGTAAAGATGGTGTTATAACAGTAGAAGAGGCAAAAGGTATTGATGACGCTTTAGAAGTTGTTGAAGGAATGCAGTTTGACCGTGGATACTTAAGCCCATATTTCGTAACAAATTCTGAAAAAATGACTTGTGAATTAGAATCTCCATTAATTTTACTTACAGATGCTAAGATTACATCTTTAAAAGATTTAGTGCCAATATTAGAACAAATTCAACAATCAGGAAGACCTCTTTTAATTATTGCAGATGATTTAGAAGGTGAAGCTTTAGCTACTCTAGTTCTTAATAGATTAAAAGGTGTATTAAATATATCTGCTGTTAAAGCACCTGGGTTTGGTGATAGAAAAAAAGCTATGTTAAATGATATTGCAATTCTTACAGGAGCAAATCTTATTACCGATGAGTTAGGACTCTCATTAGAGAAAGCATCTTTATCAGATTTAGGACAAGCAAGTAGAGTTGTAATAGATAAAGATAATAGTGTTATAGTTGATGGTAAAGGTGATTCTAACGCTGTTGAAGCAAGAATTAAAGAGATAAAAACTCAAATGGAGACAACTACAAGCGAATATGATAAAGAGAAACTCCAAGAGAGATTAGCTAAGCTTAGTGGTGGAGTAGCTGTTATCAAAGTTGGAGCAGCAACAGAAACAGAGATGAAAGAGAAAAAAGATAGAGTTGATGATGCACTTAGTGCAACAAAAGCAGCTGTTGATGAAGGTATTGTAATAGGTGGTGGTTCAGCACTTGTTAAAGCAGGTAAAAAAATCTCTTTAGAGCTTAAAGATGATGAAAAAATAGGTGGAGAGATTATTCTTAGAGCAATTACTGCTCCAATGAAACAAATCGCATCTAATGCAGGTTTTGATGCTGGAGTTGTTGCAGATAAAATAGCAACTAACAAAGATGAAAATATCGGCTTTAATGCATCAACAGGTGAATATGTAGATATGATAGAAGCAGGTATTATTGACCCACTTAAAGTTACAAGAGTAGCACTTTTAAATGCAACTTCTGTATCAAGCTTACTTCTTACAACTGAAGCTACAATATCAGATATTCCAGAAGCACCAACACCAGCTCCTGCAATGCCAGATATGGGTGGAATGGGAGGTATGGGGGGAATGATGTAATATATCATCTCTTCACAAAAGTTATTCACATCTTACAGGTGAGTAACTTTTAAATATCAAAATATAATTAATTCTAAATGGGAAAATTTATGAAAAAACTATTTATTATATCTGCAATTCCAATATATATATTTGCAGGATTAACCGACTTCAAAACCATAGAAAATGCAAACAATGCCTACAACAATAAAGATTATAATCAAAGTATAAAGTTATATAACAAACTTGACCAAACTCTTCCAGAAGTATCTTATGATAAAGCTAATGCATATTATAAATCCAAAGATTATGATAATGCAATTAATAATTATAAAAATGCAAAAGGTATAGAAGAGAATAAAATTTTATATAATATCGGTAACAGTTATTTTCAACAAAAGAAATGGGATAAAGCCATAGAGAGTTATGAAAAGTCTCTAAAAATTAAAGAAGATAAAGATACAAGATATAATCTTGAGTTAGCTAAAAAGATGAAAAAGAAGCAAGAAGATAAAAAGAAAAAACAGAATAAGAAAAAAGACGACAAAAAAAAGAAACAAGATAAAAAGAAGAATAACGAGGATAAGAAAAAACAGAATAATAAAGACCAAAATAAAAAAGATAAAGATAAAGAAAATCAGAAACAAAAAGATAAAAAACAAAAGCAGGATAACAAAAATAACAAAAAACAAGATAAAAAAGAGAATGAGAAGAAAAGTGAAAAGGATAGTAAAAAGAATAGTAAAAAACAAAACTCATCAGGCACACCTAAAGAGCAACAAATGACAAAAGAAGAGAAACTAAAGCAACAAGAGTTAAAGAGGCTTCTAAAAAAATTAAATCAAAAGAAAATGCCAACAATGATGTATCAAACAAATGATAATAAAAAATCAGGACAAAAAAATAATGTAAATCCGTGGTAAAACTCAATTTATCTGCTATAATAATTAAAAAATAGGAGTTTTGATGAAGAAAATTATTTTATTGGTAGTTGTTTTATTTGTAACGAATACTTTTGCAAAAACAGAAAAATTATTCTATCCAGATGGAACAGTTAAATCGGCAATAAGTTATAAAAATGGTAAAAAGAATGGTATAGAACATGATTATTATCCTGATGGTGCAACTCTTATGTTTGAAAAACCTTATCGAAATGATAAACTTCATGGAATAGTTCAATCATACACAAATAAGGCAATTATTAAATATGAGATGACATATAGATATGGATTATTAGATGGTAAAAGTCGTTTTTATGATGATAAAGCTCAACTTAAAGCCGAGATAACTTATAAAAAAGGTTTAAAAGATGGTGCTATGAATATATATTATCCTAGTGGTATTATGAAGATAGGGACTACTTGGAAACATAATAAATTAATAAATGGTTATAAATACGATAAAAATGGAAGTAGAAAAGCATTCAATGCTGAAGAGATGAAAATATTCAGTGAAGCAAATAGATAATAATTATGGATATATATCTCTTAATTTTTATGTTAATTATTCTTATTGGTTCAGTTGTTGTATATACATATTATCTTAAAGAGAAAAAAGATGAGTTAGATAGCATAAAACGAGGCTTCTGCCCGTCTTGTCATCATCAATCTTCTATTGAAATAATAGATGAACGAAGCACAGGTTGTGGCTCACCAAAAATGGTAACATTTGAATGTTCTACTTGTGGATATACAAATGTTTTTAACATATCTGGTGGAAGTTGTGGTATTTAAATAGCTTTTGTAAAATTATTTTTGGGGACTATTTAGATTTTATCTATATAGTACCTCTTTTATCTCACTTACCTTAACGGGTTTTTCTAAAATATCATCAGCTCCAGCATTTTTCATAGCTTCATTAACCTCTTCATCACTATCTCCTGTTAGACCACAAATATAGGGTTTATCTCCTCCTGTTAAAGAACGAATAATTTTAATAGCTTCAGTTCCATTCATAACTGGCATATTTTCATCTATTAGAATGACATCAAAAACATCTCCCTTCTCTTTAAAAATATCTACTGCCTCTTGTCCATCTTGTGCTATTGTTGATAAGAATCCCAATTTCTTTGTTATCTCTTTTGTAAGTTTTAAATTAATTAAACTATCATCAACAATAAGTATATGTTTCTCTTGATTTGATATTTGATTTTCTAATTTAATAGTCTCACTCTCTTTGGTGACACCATTATTAATCATTGTTAATATATCAAATAGTTTGTGTGGGAAGATAGGCATATCTAAGATAGTTATATCTTCAGGACATTTCATTCTATCTGTAAAAATATCTATCTCTAAAATAATTAATCTTTTACGAAATGATGTAGTAATGTTTTCACAAACTGACTTAGAGTAATCAAGTCTCATTGCAATATATATATTATCTTTATAATTAGTATGTTTAAGAGCCTCGTCTTGAGTAATTATTTTATGAGAAAGATTTAATCTCTCGAAATATTTTTTAATATATTTTATATGTCTATTCCGAGTTAGGTCTCCATTTATAAGATAAATCATAGGTAATTCTTCGTCTATATCAATAGATATTCCTGTATCTTCAATTGAGTTACAAGGTATAGATATGCTAAATTTAGAACCTTTCCCCTCCTTACTTTTAACAAAAAACTCTCCACCAAGAAGTTTTACTAAGTGTACAGATATGCTAAGTCCTAGCCCTGTTCCTCCATATTGAGCTGAAGTTGCACTTGTTGCTTGTCTAAAAGGTTTAAGAATATTCTTTTGAGCATTTTGAGGTATTCCAATACCTGTATCTGATACACTACATATTAATTTATCACTTTTCTCTTCATAAAGAAACTCTAAGAGAATCATTCCACCTTTATCTGTAAATTTGATTGCATTACTTAATAGGTTATTTAAAATCTGTTTAATTCTAAAAGAGTCCGATTTAATCAAATATGGGATAAGTGGGTCATAGTATATAACTAAATCTATACCTTTTTCTATTGCATTATGATAAAAGAGTAGAGCTGTATTTTCCATAACATCTAGCAGTGAAAAAAAGTGGTAATTTATATCTAATTTTCCCATAGTTATTTTATTAATATCTAAAACATCATTAATTAATGCGACAACCATCTCACTACTTTTATATGCCGTTCTAATATACTCTTTTTGTTTCTCTTCCGCATCATCTTCAAGAAGCTCTAAAAAACCCATTACAGCATTCATTGGAGTTCGTATATCATGAATTACTGAAGAGAAGAATTGATTAGCTTGATTTAACTCTTTTTTATCATTTATCTTTTTATTATGAAAATTACTATTTTGAATTCTTCGTAAGATTCTTTTATATTTTTTTTTATTAAGATTTAAATAGTTAAAAACTAATTGTTGCATAGTTGTTATATCTTCTTTTTTAAAAAAATTATTTAATTTCTTTTTCCTATATAAAATAATAACACCAAATACATCTTTATCTGCTTCAAAATAACATGGTAATATCGCTACTCTTGATATATCGTAAGCAAATGGATTATCACTTTTTTGGTTATATAGAAAACTATCTTCAATATGATTAATAATATCTGGTTGTAGAGATTTGAATACAATATTAACAAGACTATGTTCATTATATATTGGAAGATAGTGTCGTTTGACTTTTCCCTCTGTTTCATAAACAATTATTTTATCTTTATGTATTCTTGAACCAATACTTATCATATAATCAAAGTCTATCTCTTTTAATAAGTTTTCTTTTAGTTTAGCTATCGTACTAGATACCATCTAATTCCTTATCTTATTTTAATATATTTTTAAATGATGTAATATATTTCATATATATACCAACTGATGAATTATCAGGAGCTATAATAAAAATTATTGTATCACTATCTAAGTGAAAGATAAAATATAGTTTTGAGCCAATAGTTAAAATTTTTATTTTTATATTACCAATAAGATTAACAATATTATTTTTCTCATTATTTAAGAATTTTTGAATTGATTCAATAGTTTTTTCATCATCTGTAATATTCTCTTGAATGCGATTATATTTTAAAAGTGTTTCACCTCTTTTTTTATATGCACCTAAAATATTATTTGGTAGATGTTGTTTACATAGAGTATTCCACTCTTCTATATCTTTAGTTGGAATCTCTCTCTTTTCGATATTTTTTACTATATTTTTTGGTACTTTAATTGATATTTGTTCTTTTGATAACTTTTCTTTTATCATTAAGTTAAGTTTCTTTTGATTATAGTTACGATGCTTATGAACAAAACGCATAAAAGATGATAGAATTTTTTTATGAAATGTCTTCATTATAAATTCTATATCATCTGTGTTTGAAATAACTCTATCTACTTCTACTATTATTGTTTTATCACTAGATGATTCAATATAAACTTTACTAGATATTTGATTAATATTATCTTTGTTTGTAACAATAGAGTAGTGTTGATTTGATATTTTAATTCTGTCTTCTATCATTTTTAATATATCTCCATTAAAATTAATAATTTCTAGTAATGTAAATATTTCTATTTAATTATCTATACTTATTGAGGAGGATATTATATCCAAATATTTTTAACTACTATTTAAGGTTAAATATTTTTTAAATAAATAATAAAAAATTTTATTAATATTAACTTTTTGATACAAATCGTTTATATATATACCTACTTTAAACTTTTTATCTCATCTACTGTTAACCCTGTTATCAATGAAATAGTTTTAATATCTAATCCATTTTCTAAAGAGTTTATTGCAATTTTAACTTTTTCTTTTTCTACACCTTTTTCTACACCTTTTTCCATTCCCTTCTCTATCCCCTGCTTTATTCCTTTTTCAATTCCTTTCTCTATCCCTTTCTCTATCCCCCTCTTCAGACCCTCTTTAATTCCATCTGTTTTAGCAGTATAAAGCAGAGACTCTTTGTACATTCTGTTTTGTTCTCTTCTGTTATATATACTTCTAGCTTTATCATCTAATTTTAAAATATCTAATGACTCTTTGGCTAAATCTAACCCTTTCGCATTAAAATTATCATCTATCTCTTCATTTTTTAGGAAATAAATCCACTCATCAAGTGTATTTTTTGCAACATCATCAAAATTATTTACTCGTAAAATATAATATTCAGGATAAATCTCATTAACTTTATCAATTTGAAAATCCTCTTTTTGTCTTGATGATGGTGTCAGAGTATCTTTTTTATTTAAACCGATAAAATCTGTTTTTCCATAATATATATAATCATCTCCTTGACCTAACGAGAAATATACGATATTTACAGAATAGACTTTTTTAACTTTGGTATATCCACCACCTTTTTGAATATGTTCACAAATTAATTTAGCTGTTCCGTAAAGCATTCTATGAAAATAATCAATCTCGCTATTGTGTTGAATTTCGATTAAAATAAGTTCATCTTTCTCATTTTTAGCTAATAAATCAACTCTGTTAAACTTATCATCTTCTGTCTCTTGGTTAGCTTCGGACTCTAAAATCTCTTCTATCTTTACATCAAATTTTAAAAGTTCAGTTAAAAAACCTTCTAAAATTCTAAAGTTAGCCTTTTGTCTTAAAATCTTTTTCATAGCCCAATCAAAACTTACTAATTTTCTTTTCATTTGATAATCCTTTTATAATTTAGTTTAAAGTTTATCTAGCACCTTCATTAATTAAAACTGTACGAATAGTCTTTATTAAAATTACAAAATCCATCCATAAATTCCAATTTTGAATATACCATATATCTAAATCTACTCTTGCATCAAATGATACATCACTTCTTCCACTAACTTGCCATAATCCAGTAATTCCAGGTTTTACAGAGGATATCATATTAAAATCTTTTTTTATTTTTACCTTTTCATTAAGCATATATGGTCTTGGTCCGATAAAACTCATCTCTTGTTTGAAGACATTAAATATTTGAGGAAGTTCGTCTAAACTTGTTCTTCTTAGAAATCGACCTATTTTTGTAATTCTTGGGTCATTCTTGTATTTATGGAAATTATTATAATAATCGACCTCATCAGGATTATCTTTTAAATATTCTTTCAATATTTTATCTCCATCTACATACATTGTTCTAAACTTATAACATATAAAAATTTTACTATTTTCTCCTAATCTATTTTGAGTAAAAAATATACTCTCTTTCGGCTCTTCTCTCTTTATTCTATATGATATATATAACATTGGAATGAATAAAAATGGAAATATTAAAATAGATAGTATCATATCTGTAACTCTCTTTAGAATTAATCTATATCTACTTCTTAGACGATTTTGAAAAACAATTAAATTTGTTCTTGTATTTGAAAGTTCATATATATGTGAATGAGTTAGATTATATTCGTCTATTAATGGTATAAAGATGACTTCGCTTCTCTCTTGTATTTGAGATGCTATAATATATTTTAATTTTTCAATATCTCTATTTTTGGAGTTAATAAAAACTGTACAGGGTTCATTGCAATCTTCAGCTTTTATATATCCGAGGTATGGATTACCATATATCTCATTAATTAAGAACTCATCATCTCCATAGATAGTTGCTTTTTTTTGCCAAATCCCCCATCTATGTAGAAGTTGTTTTGTGATATTTTTAGATATTGGAATAAATATAGCCATAAAAAATAGTGTAAATCCAATTACAACTCGTGAATATTCACCTATTAATTTAGTTACTCCTAAATATGCAAATATTATTACAGAACTAATGAAAATACCTTTTAAAATAAGTCTGCTTTCGTGCCAAAAGTCATATCTATATGTATAAATTCCTTCATAGGCAAATAACAATATAGGAATTATATATATTGGGTAAAACTCTGTATATGTAGATAGATGTATATTGTGTACTGTTGATAAAAATTCATCTAATTTATTTCTAAAATGTGATGCTAACGATATTGACAGCACTATCATTAGCATATCTATGGAGATAAATATTATTTTAGATATTATCTCTTTCATTTAGTTTCTCTTAGAGCTTTTGATACTTTTATGTTATATAATAGGATATTTTTTAATTTCATTTTTTATTGATATTATACCATAATATTTTTTCCGTAGTTTTTATCAATCCATATTAAATATTAGTATTATTATAAGAAATATCTATATTATACTCTTCATTAGGCTCTAAAGATAAAGTGTACATAGTTGTAAAGGCATTTATACTCTTTTTACTGCAATGATTTGCACAACTATCTTTTATAATTAATGTTCCTCTATTAATAGGTATACTTTTTTTAATTTTAATAATTTCATTTTGATTACCTCTATTTTTGACATTTATACTATATTTAACAAATCTCTCTTTAGATGTTTCTCTATACTCTTTAATAGTCTCTTTCCCAACTATATCAAAATGTTTACCAATAGCTATCTCTACACTCTCCTCTTTAGGAGTATTTTTAATATTCATAGAACCAACAAAATGCACTTGATTACTATTATCTTTTTTATATACTCGAACATCTCCTTTAGGTAATGGTACTCCTAATCTATTGTTAATACTATTCTTAAATTTTATAATTTGAGTAAAAGATAGTTCTCTTTCTCCAAAATTATAAAAATGGAACTCTTCATTATTAATAGAGTATTTATTATATTTGATTCCCTCTTTTTCTATAAATAATATCTGTTTTTTCTCTTTATCTTTGATAGTCTCTTTAAATGGTATTTTATATAAATAATATCCTAATAAACTTTCACTTTTTATATTTGGCATACTCTTTAAACTTCTTTTTTTATAACTCATTAAAGAAATTTTATCTCTATTTGCTATATTTAAATCTCCAGCGACTACATTAATATTTGCGTTATTATATGTTGCTCCAGAGTTGTTATCTATTGTAATCCAACCATTAATATTTAATCTTTCATTATCTATCATATTGATATTATAATCACTACTCCAACTTATACCTCTAGTTAAATATCTAAGATTAATATCTAAAATATGATTTGTAGTTTGTATATTCCAAAAAAGAGATGGTTTAACTGCCATATCTTTTGGAATATCAGGAAAAAATAGTTGGTAAGGTTTATATATAGCTCCATAATTTTTTTCTCTAATTAAAATCGGTGAAAGTGAGATAAGTGTACCTTCTAAAATTTCGACTGAATCAGACTTTTCTGTATAATGAATAGTTTTACCTAAGTGATAATTTAGTAGAGAATTATAACTAATTGTATTAAATGAATAATTTTGTGAAAATAGTTTTGCTTTAGGAGTAAATGAGACAACAATTGAACTAGTATCAATATTTGTTGGAATTCCAGAATACATAAGTTTAATATTGCCAGTTTTTTGAATATCAGCACTTCTCTCTTCACTAACCATTGCTATATTTTGATTATAAATAGTTAAAGAGATATTTTTAGGATTATTTGCAAATGCTAAATTTATATCAGATTGATTTGAAAGTAGAATAGATGTTAAAATTAACAACACAGATAAATAGTTCATAAAAATTTCCTTGATAATTATATTATATTAGTATATCATATAATTCTATTATCAAAGTTATGTTAGATGGTAAAAAGTAGAGGATTTATCGACTACTTATGACTATTAAAATAGTGCTTTATCCATCTCTTTTGGAATATCTATACCCATAATTTTTAATACGGTTGGAGCTACATTATTTAATCCCATATTATCTTTTAATTCTGTTACCTCATCAGCTAAAATATAACACCAAACTTCACCGACAGTATGGTTAGTTAAAATATTTCCATCTTTATCTTTCATCTCTTCACAATTTCCGTGGTCTGAAGTTATTATCAGTGCATAATTATTATCTTTTGCTTTTTCTATAATCTTACCTAACTCTCTATCTACAGCACTAACAGCTTTTTTTCCTGCTTCAAAGTTCCCTGTGTGTCCAACCATATCACCATTTGCAAAATTAACTACAATAAATTCATAATCATTATCCATTGCAGTTAAAACAGCTTCGCCAACTTCAGGAGCAGACATCTCTGGTTTCATATCATAAGTTTTAACATCAGGACTTGGAATTAATACTCTACTCTCTCCAACCATAGGGGTCTCTATTCCACCATTAAAAAAGAATGTTACATGTGCATATTTCTCTGTCTCTGCTGTATGTAATTGTTTTAATCCAGCATTTGAGATAATCTCTGCTAATGTATTTTTTGGTGCATCTTTTGGAAATAGTATAGGATATGTAAAATTTGCGTCATATTTTGTCATAGTTGCAATATTTAAAGATATAAACTCTCTCTCAAATTCATTAAAATCTTTATCTCCTAATGCAGTAGTAATCTCTCTAACTCTATCACTTCTAAAATTTAATACAATTAATGAATCCCCATCTATTAAACCTTTATATCCATTAAATGCCATAGGTTCAATAAATTCATCTGTTTCCTCTTTATTATAAGAGCTGTCTATATATTCTAAAGGAGATAGAGAAGTTGATGGATTAGCTTTACTAATTGCATTGTATCCTTTTTCAACTCTCTCCCATCTATTATCTCTATCCATTGTATAAAATCGTCCACCAAGTGTAGCAATGGATATATTATCATCACAAATATTCTCTATCTGTTTAATATAAGTTTTACTAGAAGTTGGGCTTACATCTCTTCCATCTGTTATTAAATGTAAATATACCCTTTTTCCTTTTGATGCTGATAGTTTTGCAATATCTATAATATGTTGAATATGAGAATGAACTCCTCCATCACTAAGAAGTCCTATAAGATGTAGATTGTCACTTTTAGAGAGAGTTTCATTGAATGCTATATTCTCTTCTATGCTTTTATCTTCTATCGCTAATGAAATCTTCACTAAATCTTGATATAAAATCCTTCCACTTCCAATTGTCATATGCCCAACTTCAGAGTTACCCATTTGTCCTTCAGGTAAGCCAACACTTAATCCGTGTGTAGATATAAGAGTTTTTGGTGCATTTGTCAGTAAATAGTCATAATTTGGTTTATTTGCATCTTTAAAAGCATTACATATACTATTTGGCTTACATCCAATACCATCTGTAATTACTAATAGAGTCTTTTGTATAGGCATATTTAGAGTCCTTAATTAAAATAATAGTAGAATATCATTTATAACTTAAAAATCATGAAAGAAGCACCCCATAATGTTTTATGAACTGTCCCAATTTTTCGATATTCATCTCTTTTCTTATATTACTGTTCGTGCAGGTATAGGATTTTTTATATCTTTGATATTAACAATATTTTTATTTCCAAAATATATAGCTTGGGCAATAGCTAAAGATGCAAACCAACCTATTAGTAAATATATTCCATCTCATAACGATAAGGCAAAAACGCCAACAATGGGTGGAGCTATATTTTTATCTTCAATCGTTATAGCCATATTATTAACTGCAAATTTAACTAATATATATATTCTTACAGGATTAGTAAGCATTATAGGTTTTGGATTAATTGGATTTAAAGATGATTTAGGAAAAGTATTAGCTGGTGATAACTTAGAGGGATTAACTCCTTTAGGTAAATTTATGCTTCAGATTGTTGTAGCATTAATAGTAATAAGTATGCTTTTTTATGCAGGATTTCCAACAGAAATTTATATCCCATTTATAAAAACACCTCTATTTGATATGGGATATTTTGCTATACCATTTTGGCTTATTATATTTTTAGGTACAAGTAATGCCGTAAATTTAACAGATGGATTAGATGGATTAGCAACTGTTCCATCAGTTATTGCCCTATCTACTTTAGGATTAATTATATATATTACAGGTCATGCAATTATCTCATCTTATCTTTTAATGCCAAATATTAAAGGTGTAGGTGAAGTGACGATTTTAGCATCTAGTTTCGCAGGTGGACTTCTTGGATTTCTTTGGTATAACTCTCACCCAGCAGAGGTATTTATGGGAGATACAGGAAGCCTCTCCATAGGTGGTATTTTAGCATATCTAGCAATTTTAGGAAAGAGTGAAATATTAATGATTTTAATTGGACTTGTATTTGTAATCGAAACTATGTCAGTTATTTTACAAGTGGCTAGTTTTAAACTGAGAGGTGAAAGAATTTTCTTAATGGCTCCCATTCATCACCATTTTGAGTTAAAAAAGTGGGCAGAGAATAAGATTATTGTCAGATTTTGGCTAATATCTTTAATAGCTAATATATTGGCACTGATTACTTTAAAGTTTAGATAATGAAAAATATTAATATTAAACCAACACTATTTGGTTATGGATTAACAACAAAAGCAATAGCTTCATCTTTAGGTGGTGAATGTATATTTTTTGATGATAATGTAAAAGAGGCATATTATGATGAAGAGAAAAATCATATCTTACCATCAAATTTATTTAACCCAGAAAAGAGTTTATTAGAAGTTACAACACCAAGTTTAAAGCCATCTAATAAATTAATTAAAACTGCTAAAAATTTAATAAGTGAATATGATTATATCATGCCACAAACAAAAGCTAGAACAGTATGGATTAGTGGAACTAATGGTAAGACAACAACGACTCAAATGATAACACATATATTAAAAGATAGAGGTGCTATTAGTGGAGGAAATATTGGAACACCTCTTGCTCTTTTAGATACAGATGCTCCATTATGGATTTTAGAGACAAGTTCATATACTCTACGACATACTAAAACAGCATCACCAGATATATATCTTCTACTTCCTATAACTCCAGACCATTTAGATTGGCATGGAGGAGAAAGAGAGTATACGCAGGATAAGTTAAGACCACTATTAACAATGAAAGAGGGAGAGTTAGCATTAATTCCAAAAGGTTTAGAATTACCTAAAACAGATGCTTTTGTAGTTGAATATGATAGTGTAGAGTTTTTAGCAGATTATTTTGAGTTAGATATAGAAAAAATAAATTTTAAATCGGCATTTTTAGAAGATGCATTAATAGCATTAGCAGTATCAAAAGTTATATTTGATGAGGTTGATTATGATTTAATAAATAGTTTTGTTGTAGATGCACATCGTCAAGAGGAGCAGTTAGATAAATCTGGAAGATTATGGGTTAATGACTCTAAAGCTACAAATATAGATGCATCTATTCAAGCATTAAAGGCATATAAAGATAAGAATCTTATTCATTTAATTTTAGGTGGAGATGATAAAGGTGTTGATTTAAATCCTCTATTTGTAGAACTTCAATCATATAATATTATTATCTATACAATTGGAGCTAATAATAAGAAACTGCTAGATTTATCTAAGAAATATAATATAGATGCTATTGAGTCTAAAACTATTGATGTAGCTATTCAAAATATAGATAAAGTATTGCAACTAGAAGAGGTAGCACTCTTGTCTCCTGCATCAGCTAGTTTTGACCAATTTACATCTTATAAAGAGAGAGGAAAAATATTTTTAGAGCTTTCATCTGGTTTAAGTTTGTTATAAGGTTTTTTAGATATAATTTCAGCCACTTCAAATAACTAGTGGCTCCATAGCTCAGTTGGTAGAGCAAAGGATTGAAAATCCTTGTGTCGGCGGTTCGATTCCGTCTGGCGCCACCACTTCCAAATATTAATAACCAATCTATCATTTCATTCACTACTACTAAAGTAAAATTATTATAAAATTAACTATTTTTTAGATTAAAGGCTTTTAATGCAACAAATAATAGAGATAAAAATAGCAGGTAGAATTGACAAGGTTTTATCTAATTTACTATCTATAAGTCGAAACCAAGTGGAGAAGCTAATTAAAGATGGTTTAGTCTCTGTTAATAATAAAATTATTACCAAAACTAGTCATAAATTAGTTATTGATGATAATGTAGAATATAGATTTAAAGAGGCAGAGAAAAAAGAGCCTTTGGATATTAATTTTGATATTGATATAATATATGAAGATGATGATATTTTAATAGTAAATAAACCTACTGGATTAATAGTTCACCCCGCTCCAAGTGTTAAAGAACCAACTCTGGTTGATTGGCTTAGATATAAAGGCATATCCCTATCTACTATTTCAGGTGAAGAGAGACACGGTATAGTTCATCGTATTGATAAAGAGACAACAGGTGCGTTAGTTATAGCAAAAAATAATGAAGCACATCAAAATTTAAGTGAACAACTCCAAGATAAAAGTATGGGTAGGTATTATCTAGCACTCATAGATTGTCCATTAAAAGAGAATGTCATAGTAAATAAACCAATCGCACGAAGTCCAAATAATCGTTTGAAGATGGATATTGTTGATAATGGGAAAAATGCAAAAACAGCTTTTGTTAAACTAGCAGAGGGTAAATCAAATATTGAACTTATTGTTGCAAAATTATATACAGGTAGAACTCATCAAATTCGTGTTCATTTAGCCACTTTAGGACGACATATATTAGGAGATACAACATACGGATATAAAAGTAAATCATATAAAGTAAATAGAGTTCAGCTACACGCATATCAACTATATTTAACTCACCCACGAACCAAAGAGAGAATGACATTTATTGCTCCATTATTTAATGATATGCAAAAATTTTTATCTAGTTATCTAAATGTAGAAAATATAGAAAACAATATAAAAGATGGTGAAATTGATAGACTCTTCAACTAAGTATCTATCAAATCAAATCAAAAGGGATATTAAGGCTTTTATTTTAGTAATTATTATATATACACCTATTATATTTTTAATATATGATAATAATTTAAATAAAAATATATCCCAAAAAAGTATAGATATAAAACTAAATATTTTTAAAGAGATAATTAAAGAAGAGATAATATCTGATACTTCTCCTTTAGAAGAAGATGAACTATATGATTTAGATGAAATTATGAGTAGTGAACCTATTGAAGATATTAAAGATATTGAACCCGTAGAACCAATTAAAAAAGTATTAACAACAAAGCCTAAAGAAATAGTACAAAAGAAGAAAAAAGTTTATAAAAAAAAGAGAATTACTAAAAAAAGTGTAAAGAAAAATATTATAAAAAGAAGAGTTACCAAATCAAAACATCATAAAAAAATTAAAAAGAAGATTATAACAAAAGTCAATAATAATAAATTTATTGGATTATTAAAGAGAAAAATAAATCAAAATAAAATTTATCCCAGAGTGGCAAAAAAGAGGGGATTAACAGGAAAAGTATTAGTTAAATTTATTATAAATAAAAGAGGGAGAGTATCTAATATATCACTTAGTGGTTCAAAACTATTTTTTAAGTCAACTAAAAATGCAATTAATAACTCTTTTCCTATTAATACAAAAGGGGTTAAACTGCCTATAACTATTAATCTTTCACTTTTATATAAATTACTATAATTTTACTATTATTTTCCAAATAAATTTTTGATTTTTTGCATAAAAATTTGAGTTATAGGTGGTTCAACTAAAATATCTAATATAAAATCATTATATTCCATACCCTTCTCTTTCAAATAACGATTAAAATATTTTATAGATGCGTCTATTCCAGTAGTCTTCTCTATCTCTAATAAATTACTATATAACGCTTCTATTATTTTGATATTATCCTGATTTATTGGTCTTCTAAATGCTACATAATTTTTTATAGCTCCTGAAAAATCCTCTTCATGCTTAAAATCAGTAGCAACCCAATAGTAATCTTTATTCTTTGTATAGTTTTTTACGATAGCTATAACATTTTTTCGTTTTTTTATATTCTTCCACATAAAATAAAAAATAACTTTGGGCATATCTGGATGTCTAATAATATTATGAGGTTGACCAATAACCTCATCTTCTGTAAATCCTGTAACTCTCAGAAATGAATCATTTGCATAGTTTATAATCCCAGAATGGTTAGTTCTAGTCACCAATACATCATTTTTATTTATAATAATTTCTTTACTTTCCATAATAATATTCCTTATATAGTTTTATTGATAGATAATATCATAAATAATAATTAAAATCAATGATTCCTTAACTCTTCATATTCTCTGGGAAGTAGATAATCTTCTGTTTTTATAGATATATCCCAAAGATTATTTTTGTATCCAATCTCATAAAGTTTATCAAGAGCTTTAATTTGAAGTTGGCTAAGCTCCATAGAGTTATCTGAAGCATACATATCTAAATATTTTATTAACATTTCATTAGAAATTCTTACAAGTGATTCATTTTCTAACTTTTTACATAATTCATCTTTTCTATCATTTGCTATTTTTACACCATCTATTAGAATATTTTCTATATCTAAAGCTCTATTTAGAGGCAAAGAGCGACGAATTGCCATTCCACCTAAAGGCAGAGGCAGAGATTCACCTGCTAATTCTACCCAAATATCCCATATCTCTTTCTCAACTTCTAAACTATTATCAAAATTTAAGATAGATTCGTGTATTAACACTCCTGCATTAACTTCCCCATTAACAACTGCCTCTTCTATATCCATAAAATCCATATATACCACACGAGCATTTGGATAATATATTCTGAATAACATCGCATTAGTTGTATATTTCCCAGATAATGCTACTTTAAAGTTCCGTTTTAATCGAACTCCTTTTCGTTTTATCAATTTTGGTCCATACCCCTCTCCAAAACTAACAGCAGTTCGTAACATTGCATAACTATCTCTAATTAATGGATACATTCCAAAGCTAATTGCAGATACATCATAAGTTCCTTTGATAGCTTCTACATTTAAAGTCTCTATATCTAAGCCTATATTTGAGAAGTTATAATCTTTTGTATCTACCCAACCGAACTTAATCGCAAAATACATAAATATATCATCTGCGTCTGGAGAGTGTGCTAAATCTATTTTCATATTATCTCTTTTTCATATTAAAATTAAAAGGCATTCTATCAAAAAATGGATAAAATAGCGTTAGAGTTTTAACATTATTTAAAAGGGTATATAAGTATGGATGCAAACAAAAAGAAAGCGTTAGAGTTAGCAATTAAACAGATAGATAAGAATTTTGGTAAAGGGACGCTTATGCGTTTAGGAGATAAAGCCTTTGAACCTATTGAAGCAATTAGTACAGGTTCATTAGGTCTTGATATGGCTTTAGGTATTGGTGGTATTCCACAAGGTAGAGTTATAGAGATATATGGACCAGAATCATCAGGTAAAACAACTTTAGCACTTCAAACTATTGCATCAGCCCAAAAAGATGATAAGATATGTGCGTTTATTGATGCTGAACATGCATTAGATGTACTATATGCTAGAAATTTAGGCGTTGATATAGATAATCTTTTAGTATCTCAACCAGATTTTGGGGAACAAGCTTTAGATGTTTTAGATACTTTAGCAAGAAGTGGAGCTGTTGATTTAGTTGTTATTGATTCAGTTGCTGCATTAACTCCAAAAAATGAGATAGAGGGAGATATGGGAGATACACATGTTGGTCTACAAGCTAGATTAATGTCTCAAGCTCTAAGAAAATTAACAGCTATACTACATAAAACAAATACAACAGTTATATTTATTAACCAAATTCGTATGAAAATAGGAACTATGGGATATGGGTGTTTTCATTATGATACTCTAGTTAACTTTGTAGATGGTCGCTCTATTCCTATTGGAGAGGTTGTAGATAATCGTATTGAGGGAGAGGTATACTCTATTAATGAGAAGAGTGGAGAGATAGAGATAAAAGAAATCATAGATTGGCATGATAATGGAAAAGTTACAGATAGTAAAGATTTTATTCATATTCAGACAACATCTATAGATGGTAGAGGTCGATTTGGTTTTACATCTACTTTAAATCATAAAATATTAACAAATAATGGTTGGAAAGAGGCAGGTGATATAAGCTTTGATGATAAACTTATATCTAAATATGAAGAGACAGTTAATGGGAGCTATGGAGAGTTTTTAAGAGGTATGTTTATTGGTGATAGTAGATTACATATTCGTGATAAAAACACAGCAAATTTAAAACTTCAAGATAATGAAAATAGCGAATATCTTAATTGGAAACTAGATAAATTAGAAAAATTTTTAAACTTTACTGAGCTTAAAATAGATAGAGGCTTTAGATATGATAGTAAATTTACTTATGAATTTGCCAAAATTAAAAGAGAATTAGGAGAGAGAAATCCTCTATATATGCTAGAAAACTACTCTCCATTAAGTTTGGCATTATGGTTTATGGATGATGGAAATTATGATAATAAAAATGGACATAATAGAGCGAATATATCTGTAAAAAGATTTAAAAATCAAAATATATTACTTGATAAAATAGTAAATAGATTAAAAGAGGCAACAGAGATAGATAAAATATCTGTAAATTATAGAGATGGTACTATAATGTTTTCTGTTGATGCAACAAAAAGTTTATTTAATATTATATGCTCTTTTGTTCCAGAATCTATGCAGTATAAACTTTCAGAAGAGTTTAAGGGGAAATATACAGATTTTGATTTAAAAAATACCCCTAAAATTGTAAAAGATTTTGTTAAAATCAAAGAGATTAGAGAAGCATCTAGTAGACAAATGAGAAAAAAGAGAAAATTTGATATAGCAGTTGAAGATAATCATAATTATATGGTTGGTGGCTCAAGAAATGGTATTATTGTCTCAAATTCACCCGAAATAACAAGTGGGGGGAATGCTCTTAAGTTCTATGCATCTATTAGAATAGATATAAGAAGAATAGCTACTCTTAAGCAAGGCGAAGCACAAATAGGGAATAGAGTTAAAGCTAAAGTTATTAAAAATAAAGTTGCTCCTCCATTTAGATTAGCAGAGTTTGACATTATGTTTGGAGAGGGTATATCTCAAGAAGGTGAATTGATAGATTATGGTGTTAAATTTGATATTATAGATAAATCTGGAGCTTGGTTTAGTTATGGCGAACAGAAATTAGGTCAAGGTAAAGAGAATGCTAAAAAAGTTTTAAAAGAGAATAATCCTTTATACATTGAAATAGAGAATAAAGTGAAAGAGGCTTTAGGTATGGGTAATATGTTAGATATTGAGATTGATAATAAAGAAGATTAATAATTTTTTAGAAAAATTATTATAATTTATCGTATTTTTTGATAAAATATAAGTAAATTTAAAACAAAGGTAAATATATGATATATATTGATGATGTAGTAGCTGATGAGGTACTTGATAGTAGAGGAAATCCTACAGTTAGAGCTACTGTAAGATTAAGTGATGGAACTGTAGAAAGTGCTATCGTTCCTAGTGGAGCTAGTACAGGTAAAAGAGAAGCTTTAGAGCTTAGAGATGGTGGCGATAGATATATGGGGAAAGGTGTATTACAAGCTTGTGAAAATGTTAATACTCAAATCTCTGATACTCTAATTGGACTTAGCCCTTTTAATCAAGCAGAGATAGACCTTGTTATGAAAGAGCTAGATGGTACAGAAAATTATGGAACTCTTGGAGCTAATGCAGTATTAGGTGTTTCAATGGCAGTAGCAAGAGCATCAGCAAAGAGCCTTAATATACCATTATATAGATATTTAGGTGGTGCAAATGCAGTAACAATTCCTGTACCTATGTTAAATATAATTAATGGTGGAGAACATGCAAATAACTCTGTTGATTTTCAAGAATATATGGTTATGCCTATTGGATTTGAACATTTTGATGAAGGACTTAGAGCATGTGCTGAAGTTTATCATACACTTAAAAAAGTAATTGATGGTATGGGTGAAAGTACTGCTGTTGGTGATGAGGGTGGATTTGCTCCAAATTTAAAAAGTAATGAAGAGCCTATTCAAGTAATTATTGAAGCAATAGAAAAAGCTGGTTATGTAGCAGGTGAACAAATTGCAATAGCACTTGATGTTGCTGCTAGTGAATTGGTAAATGATGAAGGTAAATATGTACTTAAATCAGAAGATAGAGAGTTAACAAGCGAAGAGCTTACAGCATATTATGCAGACCTTTGCAGTAAATATCCAATAGTATCAATAGAAGATGGTTTAAGTGAAGATGATTGGGACGGTTGGAAACACTTAACAGAAGTATTAGGTGATAAAATTCAATTAGTTGGAGATGATTTATTTGTAACAAATGTGAAAATTTTATCAGAGGGTATAGAAAAAGATATTTCAAACTCTATTCTTATTAAACCTAATCAAATTGGTACAGTTAGTGAAACTATGCAAACTGTTAGATTAGCACAAAGAAGTGGATATACTTGTGTTATGTCTCATCGTTCAGGAGAGAGTGAAGATACATTTATTGCAGATTTTGCAGTAGCACTAAATACAGGTCAAATTAAAACTGGTTCAACTTCTCGAAGTGATAGAATTGCTAAATATAATAGATTATTAGAGATAGCAAAAGAGTTAGGACAAGTTGAATTTTTAGGTTCACAACTTTTTAATTAAGTATAAATGAACTCAACTATAACGACTCCAAAGAGGTCAAAAATCTCTTTGAAGTCGAAATTAATAATAATATTAGGCATACTTCTTTTAAGTCTTTATGTACATATAATACTTTTTGGTAAAAATTCCTTTATTATATTGATAAAACTACAAGAAGAGAGACAATCTTTAACTCAAAAAGCGATAGATTTAAAAAATAGTAATCAAAAATTACAAAAAGAGTTTTTTGAACTAAAAAATTTAGAACCAAAATAGGATTATAAAATGATAAAAAAATTACTTATTTTAACTATATTAGTAAGTTGCTCTACAACTCTATTATTTTCTGAAACTAACGAAGATAATATTAGTAAAGAGAATATTAAATTAAATATAGAAAAAAAATCAACAGATGAGACAGTTAAACCTGAAAAGGCTAAAATTAAATTAGCTGATGTTGTAAAAAAACAAGATGCTATACAAAAAGAGGTTGAGGCAGATGAAGCAAAGGCAAAAGAGTTAGAGAAGAAGAAACCTAAAAGAAAATTAACATTAGATGAAAAACGAGCAATTCTTATGATTAAAAAACAGAAAGAAAAAGATTTAGCTGATAAAAAAGCAGAAGCTTTATATCAAGAAGCACTTCAAAAAGCTATTGAGAGCGTTAGATAATAATCTAAATTATATTTATACTCTCTCTTTATTATTAAAAAATATACTAAGTGCATATATCCATAAAATAGATATAGGTAGAGGGATAGCCAATTCGGGAGGAATAACTCCATTCTGTCCCATTTGATTAAATGCAAAAAGAATACCCCAAACTAAGAAAGAGATACCTAATGATATAGCTAATACTAAAGCTAAATTCATATATCTTGCGTGAAAAGGAATTTTAAAGAATAATATCAGAACCATAGCTATCGAAAAAAGAGGGAATATTATTTTATAATATATAGTAGAACGAAGTTTATGAGTATTTAATTTTTGCTTTTCTAATAATTCTAATGCCCTAAAACTATCACTCATATTCAGTGCTTTACCCTCTTGTATAGATTCAATTATTTTAGGTTCATATCCTATTAAAGTTAACATTTTATCTCTTGTCTCGGTTTCATATCTAAGTAAATTACCCTTATCATAAATTAATTTACGAATAAAAATATTTTCTGCTAACCAACCTTCTCCTGTAAAATATGCCTCTTTCGCATCCATCGTATACTCTAAATTATTTCCCTTAAGTCTAAAAAGCACTAAATCTTTCATCTTTTTACTAATAGGGTCAATATTTTTAGCATATACAAATGTTCCTTCATATAAAAAAAATAGGTCTTTTAGGGAGTAACTATCAACTCCATCTTTTGCTAACATTAGTTGTGCTTTATCTTTTGCATAAGAGAATTGTGTTGTATGAAGATATGTAAATATTAAATAGATAGATATAGATACTAATAAAAATGGATAGAAGAGTTGCCTTTTTGTATATCCAAAACTATGCAGGATAACCATATTACTACTTTTTACAAGAGTAAGTTTCGTCATAATAACAGCAAAAATAAGAGTTAAAGGATATAGTAAAACTAAAGACTCTTGCCACATATAATATACATATAAAATTTTATAGTTTGATGAGAGTGCTAACTGTTCTGAATGTTGAAAATAATCTATTATAGAAAATGCTAAAGATAGACCTAACAGAAGAGCTATAAAATTTATTATATAATGTTTTGCTAAATATCTAAATGTTAAGCTTGGTCGGAATAGACTCATTGAGATATTACCTTGATGTCCTTCATCGTATATGTAGATTTAACTTTTTCTAATGGTTTATTTAGTAATGCTTTAGAAGCTAACGAGGTGTGTTCTATCCATTTATCTAAATATTCTTCTTCATCTTTATAAAAATCACTTAAAACAAAATTAGCTACCTGTGATTTATGTTCTGGTTTTCCAATACCCATTCTAACGCGAGTATAATCTCTTCCAATGACTTCATCAATAGATTTTAATCCATTGTGTCCACCGTGTCCACCACCTTTTTTAAAACGCAAAGCTCCAAATAACAAATCTAAATCATCGTGAATAACTATTATATTATCAATATCAATTTTATAAAAGTTTTTTACTGCTATAAGACTTTTTCCTGATAAGTTCATATAAGTTGTGGGTTTTAAAAAAAGTAGATTATTTGATTTGTAGAGATTTCCATAAAAAGAATTTTTAGAAATATTTTGTGCCTTAAAGTGATTAACTAAGTTATCAATCACTTTAAAACCTATATTATGACGATTGTTTTCATAAGTAGCCTCTGGGTTACCTAATCCAACAAATAGAGTCATTATTTTGCTTTTATCACACCACAGATAGCAACATTTGGTCTATCCATTATTTTTGTGTTTGCAGGTACTTCAATATCTCTTACTAAAATGTTATCATTTGTATCAAGCTCTTCTACATCAAGATTAAAATTAAATGGCATATCTTCAATAGCACCTCTAACTTTTAATCTTTTTTTCGATTGAATAAAAACACCTTTATTTTTTAAACCTTTAGGTACACCATTTGTTACAACTGGTACAAGATAATTAGTTACTTGATTTGGAACAGCAACTATTAAATCAACATGGATAACATCACCATTTACTGGGTGTAGTTGATACTCTTGAATAACTACATTTAATTCATTATCTCCAACTTTAATTGGGAAAGCAAATGTATCTTTATTTCTTACAGTTCTTGCAAACTCACCTCTTTTAAATGCTGCATTGATATTTTCTACACCATTTGCATAAATATTAGCGATTAGATAACCATCTCTCTTTAATTGCTTTGCATTGCTTTTTGTGATACTCTCTCTAATAATACCTTCTAACATTTTTGTCCTTTTGTTTTTTGAAATAGGCGTGATTATATCTAAATCGTGCTGTATATTCTCTAAAAGATTAATCTTCCTCTTCTTCTTCTTCCTCTTTAAATTCAAAGAATTCTGGACCTTTAGGCTTACCATCTTCACCTTTATCATCTAAATATCCACCAAGTTCAAGTTGAAGTTTTACATCACTAGGACTTGTTGCATTTTCCATTAATGACTCCATACCAATTCTACCTGCATAAAAAATATCTAATATAGCTTGGTCAAATGTTTGAGTTCCATAAGTCTCTTTACCAACAGCCAAAGCATCCGATATTTCACTATCTCTACCCTCTGCAACCAACTGTTCAACTCTTGGTGTTCTTTTATATATCTCAATAGCAGCAGCTCGTCCTCCATCAAGAGTTTTAACCAACCTTTGAGCAACAATTCCCTCTAGTGTAGCAGCCAAAGCCTTACGAATACGAGGTTGTTCAAGTGGTGGAAATGTTCCCATCATTCTATCAATAGTATCTTTTGCATTTATTGAGTGAAGAGTAGAAAATACAAGGTGACCTGTACTTGCTGCATGAAGTCCAATCTCAATAGTCTCTAAATCCCTCATCTCCCCAACTAATATAATGTCTGGGTCTTCCCTCAATGCACCTTTTAATGCACTACCAAAAGATATGGCATCTTGTCCAACACCCCTTTGATTTACCAAACACATCTTATCTGGATGAATAAACTCAATAGGGTCTTCAACTGTAATTAAATGTTCAGCTCGTGTTTCATTAATTTCATTTAATATTGCTGCTAGAGTTGTAGATTTACCACTACCCGTAACACCTGTAACCAAAACTAATCCTCTTTGTACTTTTGTAAATTCATATAATACAGGAGGTAAATTTAACTGTTTCATAGATGGAATATCAAGAGGAATAACCCTAAAAACGGCACTTAGCCCATCTAATTGATAAAACATATTACCTCTATATCTACCCGTTGAACCAATAACAAAGGTAAAGTCTAAAGTTCTATTTAAAACTAATTCATCATATTGCACATTTGTTAATATCTCTCTTGCTAATTGATCCATTCCATCTTTACTAAATCCAGATTTTCCAAATTTAACTAAAGAACCTTTTACTCTACCTCTTGCAATAGCTGTTGCTTTAATATGCAAATCACTACCATCAACCTTTTTCATATAATTCAGATATTTTATAAGTTTTGCTTCCATCTCTCCAATAGCCATAATTTTCCTTTTAGATGATATATTTCTATTTTATCTAATTTTAGATGAGGTTATGTTATTCTTTTTTGAACTTCTTTAATAATCTCTTCATCATCTGCCAAATTTAACCATTTAAACTTTTGTCCACTCTGTTTTTTACCATCTAAAATATCCCCACTATTTCTATATTTTAAATCAAGTAGAGCTATATCAAATCCATTAGTTGTTTTAGCAAAAGAGTATAATCTTTTTATTGATGTTTTATAACTAAATAGATAACACCAACTTTCAAGCCCAACCCTTCCAACTCGTCCTCTTAATTGATGAAGTGTAGCTAATCCTAATCTCTCTGCACCAACTATTACAATTACTGTTAATCTAGGTAGAGATATTCCAACTTCAACAACTGTTGTTGCCAATAAAATATTACCATCTTCTCTAAAATCTACTAATACTTTCTCTTTATTTTTATCTTTTCCATGAGTTAGATAAACATTCTCAAAACGATTTTCCCAAAAATCTCTAGCTTCATCTAATGATTGATAATCTATAGATTCCGACTCTTCTACAAGAGGATATACTATTAAAATTTGATGGTTTTTAGATATTTCATCTTTTATTTTATCTAATAAGTTGGGGAAATCACTTTTTCCTATTACTTCTGTATTTATCTGTTTTTTAAAAGGTGTTTTTGTAATCAGACTCATATCAATCAAAGCACTATCCATCATAGCCTGTGTTCGAGGTATTGGAGTTGCAGAAAATTGTAAAAAATGAGAGTGTTTATCTTTATCTACTCCTCTTGCCATTGTTTCTAACTTTTGCCGTTGTTTTGTCCCAAATCTATGTTGCTCGTCAACCATAATCAACGGAGCTTTTGGAAGATTTTTTTTAAATAAGAGTGCATGTGTGCCTATAACAAAATCAGACTCTTGGTAATCTCCAATTTTTCTATTTTGTATTACTAATGCAATTTTAATATTTTCAGGTAAAAACTTAATAGCCTCTTCATATAATTGAATAGCTAAAAGAGAGGTAGGTGCCATTAAAATTGATTTATCTGGATATGCCATCATAACAGATGCTAAAATAACAATAGTTTTACCTGAACCAACATCACCAACAATCATTCTTTTAGATGCTTTTTTAGTAGATAAGAAGTCTTTCCGAATATCATCTATTGCACTTTTTTGTTCAGGAGTAAGTTTAAATGGTAAACTTTTAATAAATTCTTTTATATCTCCATTTAAAGATTTAACAGGAGGATAGTCAACTCTTTTGACTGTTAATTTCTTAATATAATTAAAAGCCTCTATTTTTTTTAAAATCTCAAGAGTTTCATCATTTAGATTAATATCTTCTAGCTTTTTAGGAAAATGAATAGATAGTAGAGTATCTATCTCCTCTTTAAGAAGACCCTCTTTTGCTAGATTATCAGAAGTTATATACTCTTTAATAAATTCAAGCATCTCATATTGTTTTAATTTTGTTTTATATTTAGGAACAATTTCACCATTTTTAGCTAATGATTTTGGTTGATTCATCTGAAGAGTATTTTTATACTCTAAGAGTTTACCTTGAATAGTAACTTTACTTCCTAATATAAACTCTTGATAATGATAAGCAGTAGTTCTGAAAAATATACTTTTAATAGTTTTTTGAAATTTTGGAATATAAAACTCTATAAAAAGTTTACCGTTATAAGAATTAATTTTTTTTATAATTGCATCAAAGGTATTAATTACATTTATATTTATCGATTGAGAGATAGAGTTATCTTGATAAGATATAGGAATAGTTAAAGCTAAATCTAAAAGAGAAGTAATTTTGAGTTTTTGTGATAAGAGGTTAAATTTTGACATAAAAAAAGGTCAAGAGGTAATCCCCTTGACCAAAGTAAGCTTTAAGAGAGATTCTTAAAGAGTAAATGATTTAGCTTTAGTAGCATCTGTTTTATCAAAAACAGAACCCTGTAATTTAAAAGTTACTTGCTCAGCAATACCACCATCTTTTTTACCATTATTTTTAGCACTTACTGAAAGTGCTGCATCAGCAGAACTAAATCCATTATTTCCATCTGTAACACCTACAGGTGTATTAGTTATTTTACTAATAACTCTATTATTAAACTTAGTTCCACCAACTTTTGTATATGAAGATGTTGCTTCACTTAAGAATTGTCCAATTTCGTGAACACAAGTTGTTGCCGCTGCATCATCTCTAGTAGCTGCCATTTTTGGAATAGCAACTGCTGCTAAAATACCGATAATAACGATAACAAAAATCAATTCGATCATAGTAAATCCGCGTCTCATGTTAGTTTTCATGATAAACTCCTAATATATTTTTAGTATTAACTCAATAGTTAACCTATTTGAATGATAGCACTATATTGCTTAAAATTTTCTTAAATTAACTATTTTTTTCAAAGAAAATCATTAAAATGTTAAAAACCGTCCAAAGTTTCTATTAAAAGCTCTATCTCTTCTTCATAATTACTATTTTTATAGGCTAATTTGAGATAAGCTTTTAATAAAAGTGCTGGTTGATTATCTAACTCTTCGGAAATTCCTGCATTTTTCATATCTTCTAATACAAAATCTGCAAACTCTTCATCTAAATTTACCTCATATCTCTTTCCTGATATACTTAAAGATACTTTTTTCATATAATTCTCCCTACTATAAATTCTTGGCTTATTTTAAATTTATGCTAAAAGTGCTTCTACTTTTAAAATAATCTCTTCTATCTCTCTATCTTTCTCTTCTAACTCATATCTTAATAGGTCTATTGTATTTTGCAATTCTGCTTGATTATGCGATGCACCCTCCATATCAGACTTTAAATTATTGTTCTCTTCTTTTAAATTATCTAAATTTGTTTTTAATAACTCAATTTTCTCTTGTAATCTATCTAATACACTCATAATAATCTCCATTTTTGAAATAATAGTGTTATAATAGCGTAAGAATAACTAAGCTACAATTAATTTTAATAGTTTTATATATTATAAGGATAACTAGATGATAGACTTAACTGACTGCACCCTATATTTTAATCGTGAACTCTCTTGGTTACAATTCAATACAAGAGTATTAGCCCAATCTGAAAATAAAAATTTGCCACCATTAGAGAGATTGAAATTTTTAGCCATATATGGAACAAATTTAGATGAGTTTTATATGATTAGAGTTGCAGGATTAAAAGCATTATATAAAGAAGGTATCCAAGATATAGGATTAGATAAGCTAACAGTTAAAGAGCAGTTAGATTTAATTCGAGATTATTTGCATAATGAGCAGAAAAAATTAGAGAGAAGTTATAAAAATATTTTATCTAGTCTAAATAGCAATAATATATATATAAAAAAATTTTCAGAATTAAAACTTAGTGATAAGATGCATATAGAAAAAATATTTTATGAAGAGATTTATCCAATTATTATTCCGATAGCCATAGATAGAACTCACCCTTTCCCACATTTAAATAATTTAAGCTTTGGATTAGCTATTACTTTAATTGATAAAATTTTAAATATAAAACATGGATTAATTAGAATTCCTCGAATATTGCCTAGATTTATTAAAGTTGATAATATATTTGTACCTATTGAAAGTATTGTTGAGAATTATATAGGTGAACTTTTCCCAGGATATACAAAAATAGCATCTACACCTTTTAGAGTTACAAGAAATGCTGATATTGAGATTACAGAACAAGAAGCTGATGATTTTTTAGAAATATTAGAAGAGGGGCTTAGGTCAAGAAATAAAGGTTCGTTAGTTAGGTTAGAATTAACTGAAGAGACAGATACTCATTTAATCAAATTTCTAACGACTCATCTTAAATTATCAAAAGAAGATATTTATTATTATAAAGATACTCCTCTTAGTTTAGGAAATTTTTGGCAAATTGTTGGTGATAAAGATTTGTCATCTTTAGTCCTTCCAATGTTTACTCCAAAAACTTTTAAATCATTAGATAAAGATAATATTTTTAATACGATAGAGAAAGAGGATATTCTTTTATATCACCCTTATGATAGTTTTGACCCAATTATTAATTTTATAGAAGAGGCATCAAAAGATTCTAATACTTTGGCGATAAGAATGACACTTTATCGTGTTGGAGCAAAATCACCTATTGTTAAATCTTTAATTAATGCTGTTGCTGATGGTAAACAAGTTACAGTATTAGTTGAGTTAAAAGCTAGATTTGATGAAGAGAATAATCTTAATTGGGCAAAAGTGTTAGAAGATGCTGGAGCTCATGTAGTTTATGGAATACCCAAACTTAAAGTTCATGCTAAAATAGCTCAAGTAATTAAAAAAGATAATACAAGATTGAAAAGTTATCTTCATTTGGCTACGGGTAATTATAATCCATTTACATCTAAAATATATACTGATATGAGTTATTTTACTAGTAGAGTTGATTTAAATGGTGATGCTACAAGATTTTTTCATTTTTTAACAGGTTTCTCTACAAATACAAAATTAAATAAATTATATATGTCACCTAAAGAGATAAGACCAAAACTTATAAAACTTATAGAGGTTGAGAGTAAATATGGTGAGGAGGGTCATATTATACTGAAATCTAACTCTTTGGTAGACCCAGATATTATTCAGGCACTCTATAAAGCATCTCAAAATGGTACAAAAATAGATTTAATTATTAGAGGTATATGTTGTCTTAAACCACAAGTTAAAAATGTTAGTGAGACTATATCTGTACACTCTATTATAGGCAAGTACCTTGAACATCCACGAATCTATTATTTTAAGAATGATAAATCAAAATGTTATATATCAAGTGCTGATTTAATGCCACGAAATTTGGTAAGAAGAGTTGAGCTTATGACTCCCATAGATGAATCTAAGTTTTCAGAAAAAATAGAACAAATATTAAAATTACAATTAATGGATAATCAATTAAGATGGAAGCTTCAAGAGAGTGGAGAGTATAGAAAAATCTCATCGAAAGGAAAGATTATAAATAATCAAAATATGTTAGAGAGAGGTAAACTTGTGATTAAAAAGAAGAAAAAAGTTGCAAACTATATTGACAAGTTAGCAAATCAAATAATTAAAGGAAAGATATAATGATAATAAAATTTAAAGAATGGACACCTAAGTTAGATAAGAATGCGTGGATAGCTGAAGGTGCATCTGTTATTGGGCGAGTTACAATGGGAGAAGATAGTGCTGTATGGTTTGGTTGTGTTATAAGAGGAGATGTTCATAATATAACTATTGGAGATAGAAGTAATATTCAAGATTTATCTATGATACATATAACTCATCATAAAAAAGAGGATATGAGTGATGGAAATCCAACTATTATAGGTAATGATGTAACAGTTGGACATAGAGTTATGTTGCATGGTTGTACAATTGAAGATGCTTGTCTAATTGGAATGAGTGCTACTATATTAGATGGTGCAGTTATTGGGAAAGAGTCCATAGTTGGAGCTGGAAGCTTAGTAACTAAAAATAAAAAGTTTCCACCAAGAAGTCTTATTATGGGAAGTCCTGCAAAGGTAATTCGAGAGTTAAGAGATGATGAGGTTGCTGAACTCTATGCATCTGCTACAAGATATGTTAAATTCAAAAATGAGTATTTATAATGAATGGAATTATATCTAAGTCTCTAAATGACATTTTTAGTTCAATGATAATAGGATTTGTATTAAAAGTTGGATTAGGTTCTATCGCTTTATGGATTATATTATTAAGTCTCTTCTGGGATTTTTATTCTAGTTTTGTAGAAGCTATTATTGCTAAAATTCCATTTGTTGGAGATTTTCAGTGGGTACAAACAAGTGGAACACTGATTCTATCAGTTATATTAGGATATATGTTAATTATTATTACTGTATCAATATTAACATCTATATATAGTGAACCTATATTAATTAAATTAGCAAAAAAACACTATCCAGATATAGAAGTTGTAGGAACTCCAAATATAACTACATCTTTAATTTTGACAATAAAAGCAAGTTTAATATTTCTAGGACTATTGATAATATCAATTCCTATTATTTTTATTCCTATAATCGGTCAATTATGGATGTTATGGTTATGGTCTATTTTAAGTAAAGAGCCTACAGCTTATGATGTTGGTGCATTATTTATAAATGATAATGATGTATTAAAAAAGAAACAAAAAAATTCAAGAGTAATATCCCTATTAGCATCGTTATTTAATTATATTCCTATATTAAATATTTTTGCACCAATATTTGCACAAATACTATTTTTACACTCTATATTAAAAGATAGGTAAGGTGCAACGATAAGCCGGGTTTTGTCATTGGATAGTTATTTATCTAGGCATTATGTTGCCATAATGCTCAAGCGAAGTATAAAAATTATGAGACTTATACCATATACTTCTTGCTACGAACAGGGTTTACCTAGCTACCTATGTTACCATAAGCACTGGTAGTCTCTTACACTACCGTTTCACCTTTTACCACTATAAATAGTGATTTTTATACTCTCTGTTGCACTTGCCCTCAGATTACTCTGGCCATCTGTTAGATGGAGTTCCGTCTCACTTGTAGCCCGGACTTTCCTCTCGTGGTTTTCACCACCAGCAACTATCTGTCACACCTTATTTATATTATATCTAAAATTATTTAAATACTTTTAGGATTTATAATACTTTCTCTATTTAATAATTTTTCCCATAACAAAGAGTCACTCCAATCTCTCTTGATTTGAGGAGAAAATATAATATCTTTTAATTTTATTTTACCCATTAACTTACTATGTGCATCTTTTTTAAAAGCCTGTGCATATCCTGTTTGTGTTTCATGAACTATAATACTATTTAATCTTATATCTCGTTCACTGTTTTGCATAACAGTAAGTGATAATACTCTTTCTATAATTAAATATATTACTCTACTAAACTGTTCAGCAGATGGAGAAACAGGTAATTCTATCCATCTTTGGCTATATTTTTTCATATCTTTAATATAATTAAAATCATCTCTAGCCCAAATTGTTATAGCATGGTCAAAAGAATCTATTAACTCTTTTATAGCTAGTTTCATAAGACCAAAATCATAAACCATATCTCCATTATCCAGATAGTTAGATTCTATTAAAACTTCAACTCTATATGAGTGACCATGTATATTTTTACTGCATTTAATAGTCGAACAACCCCTTACAATATGAGCATTTTCAAATTTAAACAGTTTTCTTATTATCATTTTTAAACCCCTTGAGTAGTATCAAACACTCTAATATGCAACCTATCACTATAATAAAAGTTATGTTGCATACAAAATTCAAAAACACTCTTATCATTTTTCCAAATATTATCTCTACTCTCCCCCACAGGCATTATATAAATATCTATTGAATGGTTTTGTATAATCTCTTTTATCTCCTCTAAAGCACTACTCTCTACTAACTCTTTATCAATAGTAAACTTAAAAAAGCTCTCTTTTGAGTTATAGATTATCTTATCAATTGATTTTTGTTGCACTCTTTTATATTTAGGTTCGCCTGAATTTGATAACTTAATAGACAGTGCAAAAATAGCCTCTTTATACTTTGGATACTTCTCAAAATCTATATAAACAGTAGCATTAGTCTCAAATGTAACTTGTGAACCAATATCAATCAAATAAGAGAAAATCTCATAAAAACTATTATCATTAAAATACAAAAGAGGCTCACCACCAGTAATCACTACATTTGGAATATACCCAATCTTTTTAAACTCTATATCTAATCTTGAAATAGTAGGAGCAGAACTATCTACTCTTATCCAATCTTTGCTAAATGATTTATCAACAGCAAAAAAAGTATCACACCCATACTTATCTTCACCATTGACACTATACTTAGCACCAAATCCAGAACAAGTTAGATTACAACCACCTGTTCGTAAAAAGTAAGATGGGACTCCTGCGTATTTGCCCTCTCCTTGTATGGAAAAGAACTCTTCGGTTATGTAGAACATTACCCACCAGTCTCATAAAAAGCCCTCTGTGAAATATCCTCACTACTATCCACAGACTCATCCATCCATCTATTCTCTTTTGGTTTATCTCGTAGCACCGTAGCCAAAACTTCACTAGCACCCACAATATCACCCTCTTTTACAAACTTTGCAATACTAAGAGCCTCATCAAAATATAAACAAGGTATCAAATTTCCCTCTGCTGTTAATCTTATACGATTACAACTCTCACAAAAATCGTGTTTATGTGGGTCAATTAATCCAAATTCATACTCTTCATCTAACATATAATTAAATGATGGACTTGCACCCTCTCGCCCTAAAGCTCGTATGGTATGCCCCTCTTTAACTTTTTCTAATATCTCTTTACCGTGCATTCCTCGTAAAGACTCTACTGCATGACGATTTTCCATATATTCTATAAATCTAACTTTTAAGTTTCTCTCTCTGCAATAAGCAATAATATCAAGAATTTCACTATCATTAATACCCTTTAGAGGTACCATATTTATTTTGACTCCAAGTCCCACTTCAAGGGCTTTGTCAATTCCTCTCAAAACCTTTTCTAATACATCTTTTTGGGCTATTTGATGAGCAACTTCAGGTTTAAGAGAATCAAGTGAGATATTTAATCTTTTAAGTCCTGCATCTTTTAATCTTTGTGCTGTTGCTTCTAATAGATAAGCATTAGTTGTCAGTGCTAAATCAATATCAGGTTTATAGTTATGTATCATCTCTATAAATTTATCTAAATCTTCACGAAGAAGTGGTTCTCCACCTGTGAGTCTAATTTTAGTTATACCCTCATCAATTGCTACTTTTATAAATACAAACAGCTCTTCAAAACTAAGTAAATTCTCTTTTGGAACCCAAGAGAAGGGTTTTTCTGGCATACAGTATTGACATCTAAAATTACATCTTTCAGTTACAGAAACTCTTAAATAATCAACTTTTCGCCCATGTCCATCTATAAGCATTATTTTTCCAATATTATATTTTAACTTAGAGTATCAAAATATAGATAATAATCTACTTCGTTGAATTATCATCTACAGGTGTCTCTATTCTTGTTATAACTACACTTAATCCTGTATAATTATATAGCGTTCGTCCAGATATAGTAGTCATTGTTAAAGTAATTGGATATACAGATGCACCGAGAGTACTATTTAAATCTATCAATTTTCGTCTTGGAACCTCATCAATCGTGAGCTTAACTGTGGCTGTTGTCTCATTTGTCTCTTTTGGATAACTTATAATTTTAACATCTGCATTAGCGAATTCAGCAATCTTTTTATCTTCATTCGATAATTCAGTTATATATGCAATAGCACTATCTTTCCCATTCTTATCTAAATCTGTTAATATTTCACTTGATTTAGTATTATTTAATCCTGATTTCATAAATGCTTTTAAAACTTCTTCTCTATCTTTTACAAATGGAATATCTTGACTCTGAACACCATTTATAACAGCTAAAATAAAATGACCTCGAATCATATTATTATTATCTAACTCATCTACCCAATACTCTTTACCAGCTTCATCTATTGCTCTATTCAAATAATTTAAATATACCTTTTCAACAAATAAATCTGTACTATCATCACTAGGATACATTAATTGAGTCTCTCTTTGGTCAAAAAAACTTTCTGAAATAGATTCTAAATCAAAAACACTATCTTCCCAATACTTTAATCCTGCTTCATCTGGAAAATGATTAAATGTTGCAAGATATAGAGATGATATATCTAATCCTCTTTGGGTTAAATCTATACCTTGATTTTGTTCTTGATTTACTGTTGTATTTGTATCTGCTGATAGCAATGAAAATATAGTAAAAGATAAAATCATTATTATTTTAAATAAACTTTTCATAAAATCTCCTTTTTGAATATATAATGTATAACTCTAACTCATATTAGCTTTAATAATTCTTTTTTAAGTCTATTTTGCCTATAATATTAAAATCACTATAAAGATTATTTGTTAATTGATTTAACATTTATCAATATCTCCTAAAGATTTATCTCACACTCAAAATAAGAGGAATTATGCACGAAAACAAAAAATCTAATGGTAAAAATACCAATAAAAAAAACAATAGAACACATGTACCAGTTGATGGTTATAAAATAGAAAATTTACAACAAAAACCACTAGTAGATTTAGTTGAAATTGCTAAAGAAGTTAAGGTTGAGAATCCAAATGAATTTCAGCGAAAAGATTTAATTTTTGAAATATTAAAAGCACAAGTTACTCAAGGTGGCTTTATTTTATATACTGGAATTTTAGAGGTTATGCATGATGGATACGGATTTTTGCGTTCTAGTGATGGTAATTTTGCTAACTCAAGTAATGATACCTATGTTAGTTCAACACAAATTAAACGATTTGCACTTAGAAATGGTGATATTGTTACAGGACAAGTTAGAGAGCCTAAAGACCAAGAGAAATATTATGCTCTACTTAAAATAGAAGCTATAAATTATCTTCCACCAGACAAATCAAAACAGAGACCACTATTTGATAACCTAACTCCATTATATGCTAATGATAAGTTAAAATTGGAATATAATCCAATGAGACTTACAGGAAGAATATTAGATTTATTTACTCCAATAGGTAAAGGTCAAAGAGCTTTAGTTGTAGCACCTCCTCGAACTGGTAAAACAGAGCTTTTAAAAGAGTTAGCACATGGAATTACTCATAATAATCCAGAAGCATCTTTAATGGTACTGCTGGTTGATGAGAGACCTGAAGAGGTTACTGATATGCAACGGTCAGTTAAAGGTGAAGTATATAGTTCAACTTTTGATTTACCTGCTCAAAATCATGTTAGAACAGCTGAAATGGTTATCGAGAAGGCAAAACGACGAGTAGAGCTTGGTAAAGATGTTATTATTCTGCTAGATTCAATTACAAGATTAGCTAGAGCTTATAACACAGTAACTCCTAGTAGTGGTAAAGTTCTTAGTGGTGGTGTTGATGCAAATGCACTTCATAAACCTAAAAGATTCTTTGGAGCAGCTAGAAATATTGAAGAGGGTGGAAGTCTTACTATTATTGCAACTGCCTTAGTTGAGACTGGAAGTAAGATGGATGAGGTTATTTTTGAAGAGTTCAAAGGGACAGGTAATTCAGAAGTTGTCTTAAATCGTTATGTAGCAGATAGAAGAATATATCCTGCAATCAATGTAACTAAATCAGGTACAAGAAAAGAGGAGTTATTAACTGAACCAGAGACTCTACAAAAAGTTTGGGCATTAAGAAATGCAATGCAAAATATGGAAGATGTAGAGGGACTTAAATTCTTATTCTCTAAGATGTTGAAAACAAAAACAAATGATGAATTCTTATCAATTATGAACCAAGGTGCTTAGATTTTAGATGAGAATAGGTATTTTTGATTCAGGAGCAGGTGGATTAAGTGTTGTTAAATCTATACTTGAACGACATCTTTTTGATGAGATAATATATTATGGTGACACAGCTAGAGTTCCTTATGGAACAAAAGATAAAAATACAATTATTAGATACTCTTTAGAGGCTTTAGAGTTTTTTAATAACTTCGATATAGATTTGCTAATTACTGCTTGTAATACCGTTAGTGCTTATGCTCTTAAAGAGATGAGAGAGGTAAGCAGTTATGATATAGTTGGAGTTATTGAAGCTGGTATTATCGATGTTCAAAATAAATTAATAGATAATGATGACCAAATTCTAGTAATTGCTACAAAAGCAACCATAGCTTCAAATCGCTATCAAAATGAGTTAAAAGATAGAGGATATAATAATATTATTAGTATTCAAACAGGTCTTTTTGTTCCATTAGTAGAAGAGGGTATTAGAGATGGAGCTATTTTAGATGAGGTTATGAACTATTACTTCAAAGATTTACCTCAACCAAAAGCAATTATATTAGGCTGTACACACTTTCCATTAATTAGTACCCCCATAGAAAATTATTTTAAAATAAAACCAAAAATAATTCATTCAGGGGAAGCAATAGTGGAGTATTTAGAAAATACTTATACTATAAATAATAAATCTCCAAATACAAATCTAAAAATTTTTGCTTCAGATAATGTAAATGGGTTAAGAGATATTGCCAAAGATTGGCTATCAGATAGCCTCTTTGTCTAACTCTCCACTTTTCCATTTAGTAAGATAAACATCTAAATTTGCTTTTACATCTCCTTGTAACACATATAAACCAATTAAATTTGGTAGAGCCATTGCAAAAAATAGTAAATCAGAGAAAGTTAACATTACAGATGCACTAGTAACTGAAGCGATTACAGTAAATGATATAAATATAAGTTTATATAGCAAAGTATATTTCTCTCCAAACAGATAAGTCCAAGACCTCTCTCCATAGTATGACCAAGCAATCATTGTACTAAATGCAAATAGAACTATAGAAAAAGATAATACAATAGGAAACCAAGAGATTACTGTGCCATACGCAGCTGCTGTCAGTGCTGCTCCCTCTTTTGCTTCAATAAGAGATGCAAAGTCACCCATAGGGTCATAAACACCTGTTGTAATAATAACTAAAGCTGTTACTGTACATATTATAATAGTATCAATAAATGGCTCATATAATGCTACCATACCTTGACGCACAGGATATTTAACTGCTGCTGTTGAGTGTACAATAGCTGCTGAACCTACTCCTGCTTCACTAGAGAATGAAGCTCTTTGAAATCCTACTACCAAAACGCCTACAAAACCACCTGCGACTGATGTTGAAGTAAATGCTTCACTAAAAATAAGACTAATAGCCAAAGGAACTTGAGAAGCATTGACTACAAGTATCCATAATGATGCTAAAAGATAGATAACTACCATTAAAGGTACAATCTTCTCTGCCGTACTAGCTATTCTCTTAATACCACCGATTATAACAAATCCAACAATTGTAGCTAATATTAATCCAAAAACAATAGGATAAGTCTCAAAAAATGGTATTCTTTGACTCACAATTCCTACAGCTTGACTAGTCTGAAAGGCATTACCAGCACCTAAAGAGCCACCAATAGCAAATATAGAGAAGAGTACAGCAAGGACTTTTCCTGTTTTGGTATGACCTCTAGCTGAAAATCCTTTAGATAGATACTGCATAGCACCACCCATAATACGCCCATCTGGTCTCTTTTCACGATATATTTGAGCCAAAGTAACCTCTGTAAACTTTAGTGTCATTCCAAAGAATCCTGCTAATATCATCCAAAATGTAGCACCCGGCCCACCTATGGAGATGGCAATAGCAACACCTGCTATATTTCCTAATCCCACAGTAGCAGAGAGAGCAGTGGTAAGTGATTGAAACGGTGTTATCTCTCCAACATCATCAGCTGTTTTATATTTACCTGTAATAATTTTATATGAATGAGAGAACATTCTCACATTAATAAATCCAAAACGAAAGGTTAAAATAATTCCACCTGCAATAAGCCATGCTACAATAAATGGCATAGTTGTATTTTGAACTTGTCCAAAAAAAATGTCAAAAAAGAATATTGACCCCATAAAATTATTAATATACTCAAATATATTGTCCATAATTTAAAATCCTTAGCTTTAATAATATGATATTATACATATAAAAGAACATAAAATGATAAAAATTTGATTTTTTATTCAAAAACACTTGACAAAAACAATTTTTTTGTATATAATCACACTCCAATTCAATAACGGAGTGTAGCGCAGTCTGGTAGCGCACCTGGTTTGGGACCAGGGGGTCGAAGGTTCGAGTCCTTTCACTCCGACCATTAAAAAATTGAATTTGAAATATTTAGAATACTGTTAATTTAGTTTTATGGTGGATGTAGTTCAGTTGGTAGAGCACCTGTTTGTGGCACAGGTTGTCGCGGGTTCGAGCCCCGTCGTCCACCCCATTAACAGCAGTATGAGCGCTAGTGGCTCAACTGGATAGAGCATCAGACTTCGGATCTGAGGGTTAGGGGTTCAAGTCCTCTCTGGCGTACCACTATACGACTAAAATAATGGTTAATATAATAAGTTGCACTCATAGCTCAGCTGGATAGAGCATCGCCCTTCTAAGGCGAGGGTCTTAGGTTCGAATCCTAATGGGTGTACCACATGCGGATGTGGTGAAATTGGTATACACGCCAGACTTAGGATCTGGTGCTTTACGGCGTGGAGGTTCGAGTCCTCTCATCCGCACCACTACTTACAAAAACTTCACTTTAAACATTACTAATATTTTATTAATACCTTTTTGTTATAATAATGCAAATTACGCATAAGGCAAAATTTATGAAAATAATTAATAAAGTTTTACGAAAATTACTAATCATAATACAGATACCATTGGTTATATTATTTATAATATTTGAAGAGTTAATATGGGAGGGGATAGCTAAACCTATATATAATCATATTAAATCTATGCATCTGCTTCAAAAATTTGAGCATAGTTTATTAGATACATCAAGAGGTGTTATTCTATTCTTCTTTATTATTATATTTACTATTGTTGAAACAGCAGGAGTTGTTGCTGGAATTCTTTTTATTAAAGGGCAAATACTTTTAGGTTTAATTCTATATTTGACTAAAATACCGATAGCAGGATTTACATTTTGGTTATTTAAAGTAACTAAACCTAAACTTCTATCTTTTAATTGGTTTAATTGGAGTTACATTAAAATGAATTCTCTATTTTCTTGGTTTAAAAATCAAAAAATATATATACAAACGATTTTAATGGTTAAAAAAATAAAATTGTATTTTAGTGGTAATGGAAAGTTTTTTAAAAGACTAAAACTATTATATTTAGATATTAAAAAGATTTTTGATAGGAGCTAGTTATGAAAAGAGGAGTATCAATTACTTTAAGATTTATTTCTATCATAATAATACTCTTCTTATTACTTCTAAATATAGAAGAGGTTAGAACTTTTATTATTGCTTTTGCTCTTCGTGTATTAACTTTTATTGAGAGAAATATTATTACAATATTTATGTCATTTCTATTAGTAAAAGGTAAATTTGTATGGATTATTTTTATAAAAAAGATAACTATCTTATCAGTTACAGGTTTAGGTAAAAGGTATTTAACAGAGAAAGTTTTTATACATCACTTAACAAAAAATTTACTAAATCCACTTCGTGCTGATATTATTGGCTTAATAGATTATATAAAAAAATATTTTACAGATTTTAATATTGTAAAGAAAATTATCTCTATATTTATATTTTTATCATCTCTTAGTTATATCGCTAAATATATGGGTATATTTTTAGCAATCAAAGTCGTTCTTGCCAAAATATGGAGTTTTTTATTAGCATTCTTCTTAAAAATAAGTACAGCTTTTATATATTTCTTTACAAATTATATTTGGAATAGTTGGATTACACCAATTTTAGAGATATTTATCTTTAGTTGGTTCTTCTCTTTAATGGAAAAAGTGCCATTTATAAATAGATTTCTTCAAAAGATATATGCCTATTTTCAAGATTTTATTTTAATAATAGATAGAGTCTTAGAAAAGATGTTTCATATTCCATTGAGGTTATTAATGGGTTTCTTAGTAAAATTTATTCGTAAATTAATTAGAAGATTTATTAATATAAAACATAAATCAAAATTTCAAGAACTTAAATACTCTCATAATAAATTACCAAATTCTCATATTAGATTAAAAATTAAAAGAGATAAACGAAAAAAGTTGAAGAAAAAGAGCTATCAAAGTATTTTTAAGAGGTTAAAGAGTAAAAGGCGTTAACATTACTCTTTATCTAAAAATTCTGCAATAGCTTTACTTGATATAACACTTCCTTTAGCGTTTAAATGTGAACGGTCTGCAAAGTATTTATCTTCAAGATTTAAGATATTATTTAAGTCTAAAAAAACACCTGTATGATTATTTAATATAATTTCTACTTTTTGTTTAAACTTTTTCATAGTTGGTTTTAGATATTTATATTTTTTAAGTAGAGTTGCCCTATATGGTTGCATTACGAAGATAAAATCTATATTTTTTTCTTGTAAATCTTTAGTAATTTCTTCTAATGCACGGAAAGCATATATTGATTGTTTATCTCTATGTGGATTTTTCCATCGTGATTGAATAATATCCTTTCCATAGATTTCTAAAGGTACACTTCCACTCTTGTCAAATCCTAAATATGTAAAATGATTACTTTGTTGATACTCTCTATCCCAATTCCATTGCCGTTTTATACAAAAAAATATATCTTGACAAGATTTAAAATAGAACTTTATAGTGTCTTTAAGAGATAAATTATTTGATATATAATCCATTATGAATCTACTATCATAATTTTTTAACTCTCCTGCATAAGCAAAATCTGAAAATTGAGCAGAATATATCACCCTTTTTAAATTAGGAAATAGTGGAGTCAACTCTAAAACTTGTCTGATTTGTGGAGGAGTTGCTTCATATACTGATAAGTTAAGAACACCTTTTACCTCTTTTGAGTATTTATTTAACACTTCACCTTGAACATTATTCAACCCAATAGATGAACCTACAATAATTGTATCTATCTTATCTCTATTAATATTTTGTTTAATAAATCCAATTTTGGCATCAAATGATATTCTATTTGTAATTGCTATTGGATAGTTTTGAATAAAATAGAATGAATAAATTACAGAGCTAAATAAAATAGTTGAAATCATTAAAAAGAGTATCCTTACATAAGTTTTATATTTTAATCTCATCTTCTCTCCTAAAAGTTAAAATATATAAATTCACTCTTGCGATAGAGAATAAATATACTCATTAAAGATAATATTGTCCACAACATATAAAAAGGTGTTGGGATAAACTTCTCTCTTAGTTGCATTGAGTTTTTAAAGAACAGAGATATTATAAATCCTAAAATTATCCATACAAATATCTCTGGAGTTGAGTAAAATATACTACTCCACTTTTCAGAACTTATTGATAAAAAGCTTAACTTTGATGATAATATTTGAGGTAAAATAATCTCTCCAAAAAACATTCCATCTAATACTTTAATAGCATCTTCCCACTCTTTGGCTCTAAAAAATACCCAAGATATATTAACAAAATTAAATGTTATAAACCAAGCTAAAATAAAATGAATTTTAAAATTAAATTTTTGCCATAATCTATGAATAGCTAAAGCTGACCCATGCATAGCACCCCAGAATACAAAAGTCCAACCTGCTCCATGCCAAATTCCACCAAGTAAAAATGTTATAAATAGATTTAGATATGTTCTTGTTTCTCCTAGTCTATTTCCACCTAATGGTATATATATATATCTTTTTAAAAAGTCGGATAGAGTTATATGCCATCTTCTCCAAAAATCTTGAATTGATAATGCCTTGTATGGAGAGTTGAAATTTATAGGTAATTTAATGTTAAAAAGAAGTGCTATACCAATTGCCATATCTGTATATCCACTAAAGTCAAAATATAGTTGGAATGTGTAACTAAAAGATGTTAACCACGCTTCTATCATATTTAAACTGGTTGCTACATCAAATCCTTGAGTTGCGAATACAGCAAAACTATCAGCTATTGCTACCTTTTTAAACAATCCAATAGAAAATATAAAGATGCCTAAGGCGATATTCTTATAGTTTTTAACCAAATTCTTTTTATTATTAAATTGTGGCATCATTTCACTATGATGAACTATTGGACCTGCAATAAGTTGAGGAAAAAATGTTACAAAAACGACATAATCTAAAAAGTGATACTCTTTTATATCTCCTCTGTAACTATCAACTAAATATGCAATTTGTTGAAAAGTATAAAAACTAATCGCAAGTGGTAAAGCTAAATGAAATAGAGAAAAATTAGAGTTTGTAAAAAAGTTTATATTTTCTATAAAGAAATCCATATATTTAAAATAACCAAGAAGAGATAAATTAAATATAATTCCAATATATAGAAGAGATTTTTTATTATAAATATACTCTCCAACAAAAAAGTTAAAGATTATTGATAAAAGAATAAGAGGTAAATATATTATATTCCACCAACTATAAAAAAATAGTGATGATATAATCAAAAATACTTTAGATAAGATTGTTAATTTTTTGGAATTTAAATAGAAATATATGAAAAATGTTAGAGGTAAAAAAAGAAATATAAATTCATAAGAGTTAAATAACACGAAAAGATACCTCGTCAGAAATAGGATTTATTTTAATTGAGTATAATATATCTAAAAATTACTTTTGAGAAGATTGTTTAGGAAAGAGGAGAATTAATAGTGGTATTAAAAATAACTATTTGGTTATCTGTTTTTACAATATTTATTATGGCAGATACAATAAAGATTATGCCTTTAGGGGATTCTATAACTTATGAAAATCATTTTTCAGATTTATCAAATCCACGACCTGCAGGAGTTAGAAGTGCTTATCGTAACTATTTATGGTATAAATTAAGAGATATAAATTATAGTGCAAATTTTGTTGGTTCACAAGTGGCAGGACAAGATATAGAACCATCTTTTGACCCGAATAACGAAGGTCACCCAAGTTGGACAAGTTATGAGATAGCTGATAAAGTCTATGGCTGGGTTCGGGAATTTAAACCTGATATAATTCTACTTCATATTGGTTCAAATGATTGGGATGATAGCGTTAGTGGAGTTGATAGTATATTAGCTAGAATCAATAGAGCTTCAAAAGATGAGAATAGACATATTAAAACAATTGTTGCACTTATTTTAGATAGAGCTCATCACGAAGAGTGGATAGTTAAATTTAATAATAACTTAAGGTCATTAGTAAAAAAATATCAGAATAATGGTCAAGATGTAGAATTAGTAAATATGTATAGTGGTGCTAAAATAAATTATAGAGAAGATATGAGTGATAATACTCACCCAAATGATGTTGGATATGAAAAAATGGCAAATGTTTGGTTTAGTGCAATTACAAACTCACCACCTCCTACAAAAATGTATAGTAAAATTGAAGATGAAATAGAAGTACCACTTGACCCTTTATATAGCTTTCCATCAACTCTTGTAGATGAGTCATTAGTGACAACAATAGATGTTAATGAGACAACAAGAACTATAATATTTACAACACATATTCCAGAAACAGGAGTTATTTTTTAATGAAAAATCTATTTATACTATTCATATCTATATTTTTAATCGGTTGTGGAGGAGGAGATAACTCGGTAATAATTATAGACGATAATAGCTCGGTAGATGTTTATGAAATATCTATGGAGCTATATAAACCTTATATCGTAACAGTTGGAGATAAAGTTATTAAAAAAACTGAAGATGCTCAAATAAAAATTACGCATATAGAGAATGATATTAACTCAACAGTTGAATTGATAGATGGAGATGCAAATTTAATATATTTGACTCCAATTAAAATTGAAAATAATGAGACTAAAGAGATTTAAATTTAATCTTTTTTGAAAATTCCACCATCTTAAAATATCGTTGGTTGGATATTCTCATTATCAACTCCACCACTACTATTTACTTTTTCAATATCTTTCCATAATTTATTTGCAATATCTCTGTATCTTTTTGAAGTTTCAGAGTTTGGAGC
>FPHG01000037.1_pt1 | contig 81208 bp, 76 predicted proteins | sample 1057261 | NCBI WGS metagenome assembly FPHG01 (sample SAMEA4473298, study PRJEB15554) | hydrothermal vent metagenome | biome: marine basaltic hydrothermal vent biome; feature: marine hydrothermal vent; material: water | place: Pacific Ocean | collected 2011-06-14/2011-07-23 | depth 1709 m
ATTTTTTCTATGTTCATATTTTCTTCTTCAACTAAATATTTTAAAGAAATAGTATCTTGGTTCTTAATTGCTTCATTTAATTTAATCTTATTTAATTTATCAATATAAACCTTAGCCCCCTTAAATCCGAACTCATCTCTTAACTTCTCAATAGTTTCAATATCATCACTAGCCTTTGCCAATTTAAATAATCTATCTTTATTTCTCTTATTTGCTTCATTTTTAATAAAAATCAGCTCTTTTAACTCTTCAATATTTAATTTTTTCACATTCATCCTTACCACCAACAATCATCTTTATGAATCCACATACCATCACTCATATATTCCATATCCTCCATATCATAAGGACAATTATTTGCATCATAAATTCTCATATTTTCAGAAAGTATGGTCTCATTTTCTTCCATTTTTACTAAATTATTATCAATAAAATATTGAACAAATTCTTCATTAAGATTAATCCTCCCACTTAAAGAATTAATAATATCTTTTTGAGAAACACTACCTCCTTTTTCTATAAACTTTTTTAATCTCTCTATATCCTGATTTTCTAAAATTTCTGTTAAATTCATTTTCTCACCTTTATTTTATATTTTCCAAATTATATCAATAATTATACCCTTATTATGTCTAAATAAAACTTTTAAATAATTTCATTCTTTGCAGATATAGACAAAATAAGTCCATAAAATTAAATATACTTCTCTTATCACAACTCAAAAGGAACAAAAAATGAACTTAAAAGAAACATTAGAATTTTATGGGATTACTTCAATTTGGCACTTTACAGATGAGAGTAACTTAGACTCAATCAAAAAACATGGTCTTCTATCTTTAGCTCTTTTAACTCAAAAAAATATTGATGTTCCTTGTTATGGAGCTGATGAATTGAGTCATTATTTGGATAAGAATAAAGGAATAGATAAATATGTTCATCTATCTATTATTCCTAGTCACCCTATGCAATATATTAAGACAAGAGATGGAGATATTCCTAATCCTGTTTGGCTAGAGATTGATGTTTCAGTTCTTTTTGAAAAAGAGAGTCTTTGTTGTAATCAGATTGCAAATAAAACTAATGTGTCATGTTATAATATTGATAAAATAGCAGAAGTTATTGATTTAAAAAGGCTATTAAATAGACCTGCACAAACAGACCCTATTAAAAGAGCTCAACTCTTAGTGGCAAATAAAATTGAATATACTAAAATCAAAGGAATTTATAATGGCTAACCGACCAATATTTTTATCAACCAACAACCTAAAACAACTTTTTAAAGAGGAAAATATAGATTTTCAATTCTATAACGGTTTTTCTGTTTCTCAAAAACTAAAATCTGTCAAATCTCTACATCAATCAGCTAATAAATTAGGTTTTAATAATATATTAGAGGTATCAACTAAATCTAATTTAAAAATAGGTTGGGCTTTGAGTGCTTTTAATCTGATGGTAGAGTTTGAAGATAAACAAATAAGCGTAGAGTGTGCTTTTCAAGGGAGTAAAGTATTTGAGGGAGATATCCAATATAAAGATATATATCATAAAACAAGTATAGAAGCTAAAAAAGACCCAAGATTAAGAACATCAGGGAATATTATAGGCTTTGAGTTTAATGGAGAGTTTTGGGAAAATGAACCTAGAACAGCTTTTTATGATTGGCTTTATATCAATGCTTTATATAGTTCAAATAGTAATATTATTAATGAGTTATCTAACTATAATATTTTTTCAGATATTGAATTTAATCCAAAAAAATCTATAAACTGCCAAGCTAGAACTTGTGCTATTTTAGTTTCGCTAGTTAAACTAGATTTATTTAATGATGCTATATCTTCTAAAGATAAATTTATTGAGATAGTTTATCCCAAGAAATTGATACAAGGTAAATTATTTTAAAAATAACAAACATAATAAAAGGGTCAAAGGGGTCAGGTGATGCTAATGCTATACCGTCTTCTTAATAATCCTCTGCACAGTTGCCTGATTTAAAGTTTGAGACTATTATGTCAACTTTAAATCTTCCAAAATTAAATGCACATAATGCTATGATGTACATAAAACTTAATCAGATTAAAAAAATAGTGTAACTAATCTCTACATAATATATAATAAATAACATTTATCTATAAAAAATAAAAAATGCTATGCTAATGCTATATGAAAAGTTTATTATATTAGATATAAATTCTTCAAGGAAATATAGGTTTTAGCTTTGATACAATCGTATCTATAAATAATTAAATTAAAAGTAGGATAATAAAAATGAGTAAACTATTTAAACCAAAAAAAGAGAGATTTAACAAGCCACTTATTCAAAATATGTGTGAGTATCAAGATTTAGTAGATGATTTTGATAAAGATTTTGAAGGAACTTGGGCAAAATTTGCTGATGAGAAGATTGATTGGTTCAAGCCTTATGATAAAGTTTTAGATGAATCTAATGCACCGTTTTATAAATGGTTTAGTGGTGGGGAGATGAATGTTGCTCATCAATGTGTAGATAGACATCTTAAAACTAAAAAGAACAAAGCAGCTATTATTTTTGAGGGTGATAATGGAGACCAAAGAATTTTAACATATAGAGAGTTAGCTTATGAAGTAAATAAAACTGCTAATATGTTTAAAGATAATTTCGGAATTACAAAAGGTGATAGAGTTGTAATTTATATGCCAATGATACCAGAAGCAGCTATCTCTATGTTAGCTTGTGCAAAAATTGGGGCTATTCATTCAGTTGTTTTTGGTGGATTTTCAGCAGAAGCACTAAAAGATAGAGTTATTGATGCAGAGGCTAAATTAGTTGTAACGGCTGATGGAGCATTCAGAAAAGGTAAACCATATATGCTTAAGCCTATTGTTGATAAAGCATTAGAAAATGGTTGTGAATGTGTGAATAATGTATGTATCATTGAAAGAAATGGAGAAGATATTGAATGGAAAGCAGGACGAGATTATAGTTATAATGAGTTAATTAAATCTCAATCTTCAAAATGTGAAGCTGAACCTATGGATAGTGAAGACCCTCTATTTTTACTTTATACATCAGGAAGTACAGGAAAACCAAAAGGTGTTCAACATAGTTCTGCTGGATATATTCTTTGGGCGCAAATGACTATGGAGTGGGTATTTGATATTCAAGAAAATGATACTTATTGGTGTACTGCTGATGTTGGTTGGATTACAGGACACACATATATTGTTTATGGACCATTAGCTAGTGGTGCAACAACTGTAATGTTTGAAGGTGTTCCAACTTTCCCAAATGCAGGAAGATGTTGGAAAATGGTTGAAGAGTATCAGATAAATCAATTTTACACAGCTCCAACTGCTATTAGATTACTTCATAAAATGGGTGAAAATGAACCAGATAAGTATGATTTAAGTAGTTTAAGAATTTTAGGAACAGTTGGTGAACCAATTGACCCACCTGCTTGGAAATGGTATTATGAGAAAATTGGTGGTAGTAACTGCTCTATTGTTGATACTTATTGGCAAACAGAGACTGGTGGACATATGATTTCTCCACTTCCAGCAGCAACACCAATAAAACCAGCTTGTGCAACATTTCCTCTACCTGGAATTATCGCTGAAGTTATCGAAGAAGATGGAACTCCAACTGAAATTGGAGAAAAAGGATTTATGTGTGTAACAAAACCTTGGCCATCTATGATAAGAAATATTTGGGGAGATGATGAAAGATTTGTAAAATCATATTTTGGAGATTGTAAAAAAGATGGTAAAGCCGTATATTTCACTGGTGATGGTGCAATGGTAGATGATGATGGATATATCACAATTACAGGTAGAACAGATGATGTTATAAATGTATCAGGTCACAGAATGGGAACAGCAGAAGTTGAATCAGCTATCAAAAAACATAATAATGTAGCATCTGTAGCAGTTGTAGGTAAACCTCATGAAATTAAGGGTGAAGGTATATTTGCTTATATCGTATTAAAATCAATACCAGTAGTTCATAATGATGATATTGCTAATGAATTAGAGACAATGAAAGAGATAAATTTAATTATTAAACAAGAGATAGGGGCTATTGCTCTATGTGATGATATGGTATTTGTTCCAGATTTACCTAAAACTCGTTCAGGAAAAATAATGAGAAGAATTCTAAGAAGTTTAGCAAAAGGTGAAGAGATAACTCAAGATATTTCAACACTAGAAGACCCATCAATTGTTAATACAATTTCAGAAGCTATAAAATAATAGAGTAAGTGGGTTTTAAATCCCACTTCTCTTATTTAAACTTAACTTTTCTTATTTCTAAACCACCACATAAACGCAAAAAGTAGACCAGATGTTTTAACTATATCTTCTTGGTACATAAACTCTTCTGCTTCGTCTTGTTTTAAAGCAATTACCTCTATAACTTCGCCATCAATCCCTCCACCACTATTATCATGCATTGAGTTATTTACTTTTGCATAATATATTGTTTGTCTACTTCCAGCAAATCCAACTGATGAGAAGAATGTTGTTATCTTTTCTATATTTTCTAATGGGACTTTATATCCACACTCTTCATATATCTCCTCTTGAGCAATCTGTTTTACACTCATATCTTTATCTACAATTCCTGCACATAACTCTATACTCATACCGATATTATTATTCATATAAACAGCAGGTCGAAACTGTTTTACTAATATAAAACTATCTTTATCTTCATCATAAATTAGAATTGCAACACTATCATGAGATTTTAATATTTCCCAAGATTTATCAATACCATTTTGATTATATTTTGCTAAAGATGTATGTATAAATCTAGGCTTTTTGAGTTCATCTACTCTAAAATTTTTTATTTCATTTTTCATTTGTTATCCTTTTAAGTTAATATAATAGATGCTAGTCCTAAAAATGCAAAGAAGCCGATTACATCTGTTGCTGTTGTTAAGAGTACAGAGCTAGAGATGGCAGGGTCTACACCAAGCTTTTTTAAAAATAGTGGGATAGATGCTCCAAAAAGTCCTGCTACAAATAAATTTATAACCATTGCCATTCCAATAACAACTCCTAGTTTAGGATTATCAAACCATACAAAGGCAATAATTCCCATTAAAACGGCGAAAAATAGACCATTTAATAGAGAGACTATAATCTCTTGACGAATTGAACTCTTGGCATCACTAAAGCTCATATCTCCTAAGGCTATCTGTCTAACCATAATTGTAAGTGATTGAGTTCCAGCATTTCCACCCATAGATGCTACAATTGGCATTAATATGGCTAGTGCTACAAACTCTTTAAGAGTATCATCAAATATTGCAATTACAAATGAGGCTAGAATAGCAGTAACTAAGTTTAAAGCTAACCAAGCCCCTCTCTTCTTTGTTATAGAGATAATATCTTTATCCTCTTCGGTCTCATCATCAACTCCTGCCATTTTGTATATCTGGTCAGTTGCTCTCTCTTCAATAATATCATAAATATCATCAGATGTAATCCTACCTACTAGTTTTCCTTGATAATCTATAACAGGTAGAACAACTAAGTCATAATCTCCAAATATTTTAATAACCTCATCAATACTATCCCCAGCTTGGACTGTTTGTATCATTTTATGCGTTTTATCAAAATATTCTCTATATGTTTTCTGAAAATCAAAAGTTATTAAATCCTCTAACTGAATAACTCCGATAAGAATACTAAATTTATCAATAATAAAAACCTGATGTATATTATCTAAATTCTCTTCGTCTCTTAAATATTTTAATCTATCAATCGATATAGTAATTTTTTCATCAAGTTCGGCAGAGAATAGCTCTGTTTGCATCCAAGCACCAGCTTCATCATCTTCATATTTTTTTAATCTTTTTATATGCTCCATATCTACATCATCAAGACCAGATAATATCTTTAGCTCTTTCGCCTCATCAATATCTTCTATATCTTGCATTAAATCAGCAGCATCATCAGAATCTAACTCATCTACAATTTCAACTAATTGGTCAACAGATAACTTATGAATTGCTTCATCTTTTATATTTTCTGGAAGTTCAAGTAGAACATCACCTAGATACTCTTCAGGAATTTTATTCACATATTTTAGAAAGGCTTCAGCTCCATCTTGAGAGTAGATTTCTTTTAATATTTTAGCTATCTCATTTTCATGATACTCTTCAAAACCTTCAGGCTTTAATATAAGTTCATCTAATAGTAGTCTTGAATCTTCTAAATGTATATCATCATTTGCCATATTTTATCCCTTTGGTTTATCTTTAATAAAGACAAAATTATCTTTTATATTATCCCAATCAAATGTTTTTGGTGGAGTTTTAAGCATCTCTATCAATCTTTTTTTATTCTCTCTTGCACCTGCTATCTCTATTTTTTTTGTTTTTACAATATCTACAATTTTAGTAATTATCTTACTTCGTGTTGCTGTTCTTTTATTAATTTTACTAAGAGGATTGATTGCTCTATTATTTTTATATAGTCCAAAGTGGAGATGAGGTCCAGTGCTTCGTCCAGTGCTTCCTACATAACCGATAATTTGACCTCTCTTAACCTTTTGACCTCTTTGAACTCTAATACGACTTTGATGTGCATATAATGAAACAAACCCATTTGAGTGTTTAATTTTGACAACCTTGCCATATCCTCCCATCCAACCAGCATATATTACTCTACCATTAGCCACAGCCAAAAGTGGAGTACCTCTTCTTGCACCAAAATCAACACCTAAATGAGGTCTATACCTATGGAGTATTGGGTGCCATCGTTTATAACTAAATGTAGAAGTTATTCGTACATTACGAAGAGGCATTGTAAATTTTTGACTAGGTATTTGAATTGAACACTTCATACTCTTTTTTGATTTTGTAGTAAAAGATACATTTTTATATATATCGCTATAAGCTTCGCCTTTACTAACAAATATAAATCTAATTTTTTTACCTGTTTGAATTGCTACTGCTTTAACTTCAGGTTCTAAAAAAGGTCTATTTAACCTCTCTCTTTGTGTATAAATAATTGCTATTTTATTACCTTTTTGAAGTTTTTTACAATTAATTCTCTTCTTAAATAGTTTATCAATAGTTCTAGCCAACTTTTTATTATGTGTACTATTGATAATATCACGATGAGGATTTACATTTATCGTAATAGTAGCCTCTAGGTCTCGAATTCCATAAATAATAGGGATTATATCAAATAGATACTCATCATTTAGTTCATCAAGAGATATTTGTATTTGCATCTCTCTACCTACTGGAATTAATGATTGCAATAGTTTTTTATTATCATCATATAATTCAAATAGTTTAATTCCACTCGCTATCTCTATTAATAATTTTTTATCATCAGCTTCTATATTGTCCATAATATTTAATGGTATATTATTTTTATCTAAATAATCTGAAAAAGTTACTCCTTTGCCCCAAATAGTAGTAACTGAGACAGCTCCGAATAGTGGAGATAGAGTAAGGAAAATTACGAATATTAATTTTTTCATTTAAATAATACTTATTCCCACTCAATAGTTGCTGGTGGCTTAGAACTTATATCATAAACTACTCTATTAATTCCCTCTATTTCATTAATTATTCTTCTACTAATTCCTTCTAAAATATCGTGTGGAATATGTGCAAATGTTGCAGTCATTCCATCAACAGATTCAACCATTCTTACACATACTGTATTATCATAAGTTCTATTATCACCCATTACTCCAACAGATTGTACATTTAATAAAACTGTAAATGCTTGCCAAACTTTATCATAGTATCCTGTTGCTTTTAGCTCTTCTTGCATTATCTCATCACTATCTCTAAGAAGTCTTAAGGCATCTTCATTAACCTCTCCCATTACTCTAATTGCTAAACCTGGTCCAGGGAATGGGTGTCTTCCTATCATATCTTTAGGTAGACCTAACTCAAGACCTAATGCTCTAACTTCATCTTTAAAAATCTCTCTTAAAGGCTCAACAAGTTCAAATGTCATCCAGTCAGGAAGTCCACCAACATTATGATGTGATTTAATAGTTTTAGATGGTCCTTTTACTGAAACTGATTCAATTACATCTGTATATAGTGTACCTTGTGCTAAGAATTCAACATCTTTATGTTTTTTTGCCTCTTTATCAAATACCTCTATAAACTTCTCACCAATAGCTTTTCTTTTAACTTCAGGGTCTGTTACGCCTTTTAATGCACTCATAAATTCATCTTTAGCATCAATAGTAATTAATGGAATATCTAAAGATTTAAACATATTTTGAACTTGTATAGCTTCATTCTTTCGGAGTAGTCCTTGGTCTACAAATACACAAATTAGTTGCTCTTTGTTCAAAGCTTCATTTAAAATTGTAGCAACAACAGAGCTATCAACTCCACCACTTACACCACATAAAACTTTTTTATCCCCAACTTGTTTTTTTATTTCAGCTATTTTTTCTTTTGCAAATCCTCCCATATTCCAAGTGCTATCGCAACCACAAATATATTTTGCAAAGTTTTTAAGAAGTTTTGTACCCTCTTCAGTATGGTGAACTTCTGGGTGAAATTGAAAGGCATAGATATTTTTATCTTCATTTGCAATTCCTGCATAAGGAGAGTTTTCGCTTGTTCCTATTACCGTAAAGCCATCTGGTAATTTTTCAGCTTTATCTCCATGACTCATCCAAACTGTACTATTATCATCTATCCCATTAAATATTTTAGAATCACTAATTGATAGTTTAGCTTTCCCATATTCGTGATGATTTGCAGGAATAACCTCTCCCCCAAATTGTTTAGTAATAAGTTGCATTCCATAACATATACCCATAATTGGTAATCCTAAATTCCAAATATCTTCACTTGGATGATAAGCATCTTCAGCATATACAGAAGCAGGCCCACCTGAAAGTATAATCCCTTGAGGTTTTCTAGCTTTGATAGCCTCTATATCTTCTCTATAAGGTACAACTTCACAGTAGACACCACTCTCTCTAAGTTTTCTAGCGATTAATTGCGTATATTGTGACCCAAAATCTAATACTAATATAGGTACTTGTTTCATTATGATATTTTCCTTTTTAAATAATATTTTAAAGATATTAATAGTAGATATTCTATCAAAATAATCTAAAATTAGAATTTAATAGAAAAACGAGGACAATATCATATTAAAAATGATAAAATAACATAATATATAAATTTAAGGAGTTTTGATAATGATAATGAATGGTAAAAAAGGTGTTATTTTAGGTATTGCAAATAAGAAATCTATAGCTTATGGTATTGCTAAAGCTTGTAGAGAGCAGGGTGCAGATGTTGCTATTACTTTTTTAAATGAAAGATTTGAGAAGAAATTAACTCCAATAGCTGAAGAGTTAGAGTGTGGAAGTAAGTTATATCCTTGTGATGTTAGTAAACCAGAAGAGATAGTAGCTTTAAGAGAGTCTTTAAAAGAGGATATGGGAGAGATTGATTTTATTGTACACTCAATAGCATTTGCTCCAAAAGAGGGGTTAAGTGGTAGATTTATAGATGTATCTAAAGAGGCATTTAATATCTCAATGGATATATCTGTCTACTCTCTAATTGAAGTTGCAAGAGAGCTAAAACCGATTATGTCAAATAAATCATCTATATTAACGCTTAGTTATTATGGTGGCGTTAAATATATCCCAAATTATAATTTAATGGGAATTGCAAAAGCTACTTTAGAGATGACTGTAAAGTATTTAGCAGAAGATTTAGGAAAAGATGGAATTAGAGTTAATGCTATATCAGCAGGACCTATTAAAACATTAGCAGCAGCAGGAATTGGTGATTTCTCATTTATGTTAAAATGGAACTCTGCACACTCTCCACTTAAAGAGAATGTAACAATTAATCAAGTTGGAAACTCTGGAATGTATCTTTTATCTGATTTAAGTTCAGGTGTTACAGGTGAAATTCATTATGTTGATGCAGGATATAATGTTATGGGAATGCCTGCTGTTGAGTTTGATGATAATGGTAAGCCACATATTGCGTGGAATGGCGAGACAAAATAGAATATGAAAGATAAAAGAGAAGATAGTAAAGAATATACAAATAAAAAAGCATTTTTTGATAAAATCATTACAATTTATGGACGAAATGCTCTTTTAGAAGCACTATCAGATGAGAGTTTAGAGATATACAAACTCCATCTAAGTGATTCAAATAAAAAAGCTCCAATTATTGATAAGTTAATAACTATGGCAGAAAAAAGGGATATAGAGATAGCTTATCATAATAATAAAGCCCTTTCAAGAATATCCAAAAATGCAAAACAAGACCAAGGTGTAGCATTAGATATAATATTAAAACATTCGATAAATGAGGAAGATTTTATTAAAAAAAGTTCAACATATCGTCTTTTAGCACTAGATGGAGTTACTAATCCTCAAAATTTAGGTATGATTATTCGCTCTGCCACAGCTGGTAATATTGATGCTATAATTTTACCTACAAAAGGAGTTGCTCAAATATCTCCATTAGTTATAAAAGCTAGTGTTGGAACAATCTTTCATATTCCAATTATTAAAAGTGATAAGTTATATAAAACACTAAAGAATTTCCAATCAAATGGAGCTGAAGTTTATACTTTATCATCTTATGCAGAGAGTAGTTATACCGATACTAAATATTCAGACAAAACAATATTTGTATTAGGAAATGAGAGTGAAGGTGTAAGTTCTGAAATAGAAAAATTAAGTGATAAAAGTATATCCATTCCAATGAAGAGAGGAGTTGAATCTCTAAATGTAGCAGTAACTGCCTCTCTATTGGCTTTTTATACTTTTTCTTAAATTAATATTTATCTCTTAGCCATTTCTATTAATTTTCCTATTTTATCTTGATAAACTTCAACTAATTCTTCATCTGTTGATTCAAATCTTGTAACTAAAATAGGAGTTGTATTACTAGCTCTTACTAAACCCCAACCTTTGTCAAAATTTATTCTTACACCATCTATATCTATAATATTTTTTATAGTTGGAAAATCTGATGGTGGATTTTTTAATAACTCTTTGATTTTATCTATTATTATAAATTTCTCATCTTCTGTTGTTTTTACTTTTATCTCTTCAGTAGAGTATACAACTGGAAGTGCATCTAGCTCTGCATTTAAATCTATACCCTTTTCAATTAATTCTAACATTCTTAATGTAGCATATATTGCGTCATCGTATCCAAAATATCTATGCTTAAAGAATATATGACCACTAACTTCACAAGCTAAATCGGCATCTGTCTCTTTTATTTTAACTTTAAGATTTGAGTGTCCTGTTTTATACATAATTGCTTTAGAACCTCTCTTCTCTAACTCATCATACATAACTTGAGAACATTTAACTTCACCAATAACTGTTGGCTTGTCCATAAGTAGAGAGTATAAAAGTGCCATTTGGTCACCTTTAATATTATATTTTGGAGTTAAAACTGCTATTCTGTCTGCATCTCCATCGTAAGCAAATGCAATATCAGCACCATCATTTAATAATACTTTTATATCTTCTAAATTCTCCTCTTCTGATGGGTCTGGGTGATGATTTGGAAATGTTCCATCTGGGTCAATATATATACCTTTCGTATTTAATTCTAATTTTTCAAATATTTCTGGTAAAACTACACCTGCTACACCATTTCCACAATCATAAACTATTTTTGTATCCATACCTTTAAGATGAGAGAAGTTTTCAACTAAATAATCTATATATAATCTATTTGCATCTATATTAATAATATTTTTATCAGCACTTGGGATACTATTCATAACTAAAATATCTCTACCCATTGAGTATATATCTTCGCTAAAAAATGGAGATTGATTAATTGTAATTTTAAATCCATTATACTCTGGTGGATTATGAGAACCTGTAATCATAACTGAAGCAGATGGCATAATATCACTATCTATTTCACCATTAGTTAAAGTTTTTAATGTTTGATAATTACAGAAATAGTTAGCAGGAGTTGGAACTATTCCCATAGCTAAAACCTTTTTACCTCCAGCATTAAATCCTATACTAAGCCATTCAAACAGTTGAGGAGAGTGACTTCTAGCATCATATCCAATAGCTACAAATTCACCATCAAATTTAGATGATAACGCATATCCAATTTTTGTTACAACATCTTCATTTAACTCTTTCTCAAATATGCCTCTAATATCATACTCTCTAAAAATATTTATCATTATAATTACAATCCTCTTTTTTTATTTATATTATATCTAAAATTATCTTCTCTCCAAAAGGAACTTCTATATCATTTGGTGTAATCCACGCTGTATCATAAGATGGTTCGCTATTTGGAAATGTTCCATATCCATCTGTAAAATATAAAAGAGTAGTTGGATAGTCTATATATCTATCTATATATTCAAAAACAATATTAAAATCTGTTCCACCTCGTCCTGTTATCTCATAATTTAAATCTTCACCTGCTAAAAAAACTTGATGTGATTGAATTTTACTATCAGCTGTTATTATATCTATCTCATAATTTGGATATTGTTGAGTTATTGATTGAACTTCGGCTAAAAATATGGATAGTAGTTTTTCATCTACTGAACCAGATGTGTCAATTGCTATAACGATACGAAGTAAATCAGAGCTAAGTGCAGGTAGATATATTCCTCTATATAAATATTTTTTATTTGGTGGCATAAAGGAGAATGTGCTTTTGGCATAAGAGGCTATATATCTATATAAAATATCTCTCCAATCTATTTTGTTACTGAAATATTCAGGAATTAATAGTTTTAAATCTTTTGGCAGAGTTCCTTGCCTACTCATTTTATCTAATAACTGCTCTAAGAACTCTTCATCTAAATCTTCAACTATCTCCTCTTGAACCTCATCACTTCTCTTCTCATCAAATGTCTCATCATCACTTAAATCTTCATCTGTTATCTCTGAATATAGAATTTCATACACCTCTTCTGCATAAAATCCATCAAATCTATCTTCAAAATTTGCATCAAGAGGTAGAGATAAACCATTTTTAACTAATATATTATTTATGGTTAAATCTGTTGCTAATTGCCAAAGTTTAACATATCTGCTACCAACACGATTATTATGTTTTAATATAGAGTGCATAGCTCCATTTGCTAAAATAAACTCTATATCTTCACTATCTATAATATCAATATAGTCAGAATTATATATTAGATTTTTTCCATTAGATTCAAAACTTTTAATATCATAAGAGTCTTGAAGTTTTAAAGTTGTTGCAACTGTTCCAAAATATGGCTCTTCTAATATTAATCTATCTCGTGCCTTTTTAATTTTATCTTTAGAGGTCATTATCCAACTCTAAGAAGAAGTTTATCAAGCATAGAAGTGCTAAGAACTCTTTTAAAATATCCTAATAGATAAGTAGCCTTTGTAATATAATATCTAGGTTTTGGTTTTTTAGCTAAAATAATTTTATGAACTATATGTGCAACAGAATCGGCACTTTCATTAAATGGTACTTTACTCTTTTTTGCATTTAAATTTAATTTATATTTATCTTTGAATATAGAGTTTTCAATATCAACATTTTCTCTAAGTGTCTTCATAGATGTTTTTCTAAAATCACTTGTAATCGGACCCGTATTTAAAATCACAGGATATATCTCTGTATCTTCTAACTCTAATCTTAAAGTATCTGTTAAACCCTCTATGGCATATTTACTAGCATTATACGCACCTCTACCAAAAAGAGAGACTATACCTAATACTGAACTATGTTGAATAATCTTTCCATATCCCTGCTTTCTCATTACTGGAATTATCTGTCTAGTAGCCTCGTGAAGTCCAAATACATTTGTCTCGAACTGTGATTTAAGGAACTCTACTTCTATATCTTCAATAGCTCCTGCTTGTCCATATCCTGCATTATTAAACCATACATCAATGTGACCATCTATCTCTAAAACTTTCTTTATAACTCTCGTAATATCTTCAGGTTTTGTAATATCTAAAAGCATAGCATCTTCAAAGCCTAACTCAATCAACATATCAACATCTACTTGCTCTCTAGCTGTGGGATATACTTTAATATCTAATCTATCAAGATACTCTGCTGTTGCCAATCCAATACCTGTACTACAACCTGTAATCACTATATTCATCATTATTTTATACTCTCCATTTTTTTAAACCAATAAGTATTCAAACGACTTAACCCAATCTGCCCATTTAGAAGAGTTCTCTATTATAATACTATTTTGTTGCATATCTTTAACTAACATTATTGAATATTCACTTGGGATAGTTAAAGAGAAATCCAGAATATTATCTATATACTTGTCTATATCACCAATAAGATATTTATCTCTTAAGAGATTTACAAGCCCTATACTTATAGCCATCATTATCTTTGTATCATTCATATCAGTAATAGATTCTATGGATTTTAAAGTTCCATCTAATATCTCTTCAAGAGGAGGTAAATCTAACATAACTTTTCTAAAGCTCATAAATGCAACTCCAGCCTCTTTCCCAATAGCTCCTGATATACTTTCCAAAAGTAACTTATTATCTATTCCACTTTTTAAAATTGTATTAACAAAATCCCAAGAGCGTGGTGTGGCAAAACTCTTTTGAGAACTTGTAGCATCAAATCTAAATAACATACTCTTGTCATAAGATAAAAATGCAATAATTGATGAATCTATACTATTTTTATATGCCCAATTTTTCCAATCTTCAAAATCAACTTCCATTTCAAAATGTACAAAACGATTAGCTAATGGTGGAGGCATTTTATAAATTACACCTCTATCATTTTCTCTATTTCCAGCAGATATTATACTCCAACCACTAGGCAGAGTATAATCACCTATTTTTCTATCTAATATAAGTTGATAAGCAGATGCTTGAACCGATGGAGGTGCAGTATTTATCTCATCTAAAAATAGGATACCATCTCTTTTATCACTCTCTTTTGGTAAAAAGCTAGGTTTAGCCCATACTCCCTCATTGCTATCTGCATCAAAAAATGGAATACCTTTTAAATCAGTTGGGTCAAGAAGAGATAATCTTAAATCTATAAACTCTAAGTTCTTCTCTTTAGCAATAGATTTTACAATAGATGATTTCCCAATTCCTGGAGCTCCCCATATAAATACAGGTAGTTTTTGTAGAATTAATTTCTCTACAACTTTAGTTATATCTGATGATTTCATATTTTACATTCCAATAGTGTGAGTTGTATTCGTTATAAACGATTTATTTTTACTTAACGCATTCCGAAGCCGTGTATCTACTTTAAAAATATTTAAGAATTCTAATGGAAGAGATTCATTAGATGCCAAGGCTTCATTTATCTCAAAAATATCTCTCTCAAATAGTTCTTGAAGAATGTATAACGGTGTAGAGGGATTAGAAGCTAAAGCACATAATAGTATCTGATTATTATTAGAAATATTATATATACTCTCTAATAAATCTTGAGATGCAGAAGGGTTAGATGCAAGAAATGGATAATATAGACTATTTTTTTTCTTATATATAGTATCAAGCATATCAGAAGTTAGTGAAGGATTGCAAGATAATGATTTTATTAAACATACATTATTTCTTTTAACTAATCTCTGAAGAACATCTTTTTCAATTAGCAGATTATATCCAAGATACTCATAAGATTTCTCATCTATCTGCATAGCCTTTATCAGCTCAAATCTTTTACTATTAATAGGTTGATATGTTAAGAGTATATCTCTAACATTTCCTCTTTGACTCAAGAGTTCTATAAAAATAGTATCATCTATTGCAGAATTAGATGCCAAAGCTTCATCAATCTCTACTTCGTGATAAGTTCCTACAAATTGTTTTAATATATTCAGAGGGGTAGCACTATTTGATGCCAAATAAAATGGAATTGTTGGGTCTCGAAACCTCATAAGTTTTTTTATTGTTAAATTATCAATATATGGACTAAGTGCTATAAGTTCTCTTAGAGTAACCCATTTTTTCCCTTTTTGCAAAAATTTATAGTTTGGAAAATATAAGAGAGCATATAGTAGCTCTGGGCTTTGAGTCTCTTGTATCAAACGATTTAATGAGAGATGAGAAAAAAGTACATCTTGCTCATTCTCTTTAACTTTTAGAAATCTTTTAAGAGTTGCTATTACCACCCCTCTATCTTCATTGCTATCATGGTTTTGTTCATCACTCCATATATACATTGGAATTAATTTTAAAAATAGAGAATCATTTATATATGGATTATGTAGAAGCTGATAGAGTCTTTTTTGGTCATTTCTAAGCTTCAGACTCATTAAAATATGTTCATCTACTAAGGATAAACTCATAAGCTCATCAAGCTCTTCCATTTTAAAAATAGGAATATCATGAACATAGGCATCACAAGATATAAGCTCTTCCATATGAGTTACTCTATGATGCTCTATCACAGCCACGACATCATCATCTAATCTCGTAGCAATTTTTATATTTTTTTGTTCTAAAAACCCTATATACTCATCACGACTAAATAGTTCCCCTTTACCTAAAAGAATTATCTTCTTACCAGAATTTTTATATAAAAACTTATCTAATGGTACCATATAGGGTCTCCTCCTTTTAATATTTTTCTAATGGATTATAATAAATTGTTGTAGCCTCTGAAAAGTTTGGAACATCATCATAACTAAAAACTGAATAATACTTCTCTTTGTCAAAAGATGCATAATTATCATAAGTATAATTATCTTTTCCACCATAAATTTTTACACCATCTGTAAAATGTTTTGGTTTATGAAAAGAGTTTCTAACCACATAATACCCTGCAACAACATCATCTTGGATATTATCCCAATTTAACTTTATCATTCCTAACTCTTTAGTGATTTTAAAGTTTTGAACCATTTGTAGATTATTTCTTCTCTTCTCTATATACTTAACAAGTAGTTCAACATTACTATTCCACTCTATAATCCTCGATTTCATACCTATTGATGAGGTTGCACGAAGAACAAGTTTTATATTTTTATTATCTTTTCTTAGATTATCTAGCGTAATTTTAGAGAATGTATCAAAGTTAAAATATTGATACTCTTTAGAATTTAAGTCACTAGCTGATACCTCATAACCTATATACTCTATTTTATCTCTATTTCTAATATCGTCATAACTCTGAATATCGTCTATATCTACAAGTTCAACATAATATCTAATATCTGTTTTCTTTTTAAATAGATTCTTATTTTTTATTTTTAATACACATTTTGTAATAACAGTTGTATCGCAATTTGGTAGTTGAGTTGTATCAAACTCTAAATATCCATAAACTTTATTACCCTCTTTATCAAATCCACTTTTTAAAGTATCATCTTCAATATTCGATGGAGATATAGTAGTTATTTTAAATGGAGATATTTTTAATTTTGTCTCTTCTACTGTATATTTTATATCTAAGATAGGTCGATAATGAATACCTCCACCATGTTGACCATATCCAATATCAAACTGCATCATTTGCGAATCTTCACCCTCTGGAAGATACTTTGGCCCATCTATTCTAAAGTGAGCTTTCCCATTAACTATCTCATCTTGAAGAAGTTTAGACTCATGACTTGAAAATTCCCAAAAATTCCATATACCTTGCGTTAAATTATGGGACTGAATAGCTCTACCAATAGTACCTTTTGTCTCTGCATTATCAATTAATTTAAAATCAGTAATATCACTAAATTCTCCACTATGAATTAAGGATAAATTCCACTCTCCAAATTTTTCTATTTTTGCACCAACTCTATTCATTGGATATAGATATAATCTTGCATCTTTAATAATTGCATCATCTGGAAGAGTATCTAAATTAAAACTTATGACACCATCACATACACCTTTAGATTTATTTATTCCAACAAAGAGAGAGTTATTCCCAAAGTGTGAACGATTCTGCTCTTGTGTAAATTCACCTACATATCCTGTTTCACTTTTACTTGCAAATATAAGTTTAAAAAACTCATCATCTTCTAAACTTGTTCTAATTTTTATAATTGGTGCATAGGGTGATTTATATCCAGATATTTTATTAATAGCTCGTATTGTATAGTTATAATTGGTAGAGCTATTTAGGTCTGTATCAGTAAATTCATTACCTCCAACAATAGCTATTCTAGTTCTACTGTTACAAGCATCTTTATCTTTTTCACTTCTAAAAATTTCAAAATATATATTTTCTCTAGCTTCATATTCCCATATTAAATCAATTTCAGAGGCTCGAACACCACTCACTGTAAAGTTTTCAACTCGATGAGGTGCTTTTTTTGAAAAATTATATACTTCACTAAAAGCATAAGTGAGTGCAGGAATATTTTCGTGTACACTACTACTCATACTTTTTAAATAATCTGGAATATTTTTAGTTCCAACCTCTACAACAGTAGCAATGATACCTTTAGAGTAATAATACTCTCTCCCACTCCCACTTATAAGTTGTGCAGGTGGCTTACCTCTGTGAATTCCATATCGTCTGCCTGTAACCTTTGCTATCTCATCATTCATATTGGCACAAATTGCATTCATATCTGTTCCATTAATCTCAGCTTCGTGATTAAATTTATGTGCAGGGAAGAATACATTACCTTGAGAGTGGTAATCAAATGATATAGTTATATTGTCGTGAGTGTCTACAAAGTTTTTAATAGCTGAAGTTTCTGCCTCACTAAATGGAGCTTCTCCACCATAAATATTAGAACCTGTATTACTACTTTTACTCCAACCTATTGAGAAGTTTCTATTTAAATCAACTCCATAAGTTCCATCATAATTTTTTCTTCGGTTTTTTCTCCAAAAAGAGAAATGTTTTCGAGAATACTCAAAGCCATCAGGGTTTAAACAAGGAACTATATAGAGAGAAGACTCATTTAAACTTTTTTGCAGTGCAGGGTCTATATTTTGATTTAATGCAACAAACTCTATAAATTTAAGAGCTAACTCATTTCCAATCCACTCTCTAGCATGAATACTTCCAGTATAAAGCATAGCAGGTTTACTATCTGCTGTTGTTACATCTTTTGAAATCTTTACTAAGATAATATCTCTATCTTCATAAGTAGTACCTATTTTAACTACTTCTATTAGATTTGGATACTCTCTTTGCATATTATAAAGAAAGTCTAAACTCTCTTGATAAGATTGATATTGTTTTTTCATATTATTTTTTCTTTATATTTTGAGATGCGTTATTTTAAGACGAATTTAATTACAAAAGAGAGTATAAACGCTAAATATCTCTTTTGTATTTTAATTAAATTATAACTTTTTCTTGAACTTATTCCATTCTTGAACGATATTATCTAAAATATTCTCTTTTAACCAAGATATATCAAGTAGTCTTTTTGGCTCTTTCTCTAAAGCATGAATTATCTCAACAGTTTTAAACTCTGCTAATATCTTCTCTGATTTTTTATTACCAATACCTTTAGCTGAAGTTAAAATATCTTTTATCTGCTCTCTATCTACTACTATATCATCTTTAATCTCTGAAGCTTCATCATCATCATATTTAGGATTTTGTTTAGCTTTCACTTTATGAATAGATTTTCCATAATTATCTTGAAAATTCCACTTCTCACTTGGCCACTCTTCATAATTTCTATCTTCTGTTACAATCATTGGATATAATTTATCTAATTCATGTAAATAGGTCTCACCATTATCTGTTTTAACCTGCTTTTTATCCAAGAAGTATGCACCATCATAACTAGCAGTATATTTTCCAAATGTAATATATCTAAGAGTTCTCAAAATAGATGAGTCCATTTTACCAAGCTCTTCCCAATTATATAAAGGAATATTTGGTAGAGGGAATCTCCCATTGCTAAACTTATGCATTAAATATTGACCAATCCAATCTCTAATATATGGAAAGGCAGCAAAAGCAGTAGCACACTCTAAAATTCTATATTTGCCATCTTCTCCAACAGCTACATCACAAGCCCAATACTCTGCATTCGCTGATTTACTAACATATACTGCTAAATCCAAAAGCTCTTTAGGAACATCTTGATAGTCCATTGAACCACCTTGAGATGTATTAGTTAACCATTCACCCTCTGGAGCTCTTCTCCAAAATGCACAAACAGGTTTATGTCCTATCAACATAACTCTAACATCTGCCTCCATTGGAACAAAATCTTGCATATATATAGGATTATATTTTTTCTCATCTAATAACTCTTTAGCTTCACCAACAGAATCAACTTTATGAACAAAATATCCACCATAATTAGATGGACCATAACTTTTTTTCACAATTTTAGGATATTTTGTCTTCTCTATAAATTTATAAGCTTTTTTCTTATCATAATAAATATAAGTTTTTGGAATTGGAATATCATATTTCCATGCAAATCTAGTTACATTCTCTTTCGATTTATTAGAGAATTGTGTGTCCATTGATGGTATAAATTGAACATTAGGTAACTCTCTTGCTATCTCTCTAAATGTCTCATACGCAGTAGCAGGAATATTTCCAATTAAAATATCAATCTTTTTTCTCTTAACTTCTTTGATAAATCTCTTTTTATCATTTTTCCAATGATATGTAACTGTCTCTATTTTATCTGGCCAACCTCTAAAGTTTGACTTATCAAAAAATCTTAATACAAAATCAAGATATAACATTCCTATCTTTGGAAGTTTATTTTTATTTTTCGCCATCTATTAGTCCTTTTTCTTTTTAGTTTTCGTTTTTCTGTCAATCATATCTACTATTAAATTAATTTTCTTTTTATTAAAATTTAATCCCATCTTTTCTTGTTCAGGAGTTGCAAATGCTGGAATACCGTTTACTTCAATTACAACATACTCCTCTTTCTCAAGGTCATAAATAATATCAACACCTGCGATATCAGTTCCACATACCTTAGCCGATTTTATTGCTAAATCAACAACCTCATCATTAGGTTCTCTTAAAAATATACTACCACCACTTGTAATATTTGTTCTCCAATCTGTTCCCGTTGCTTTTCTACCATAACAACCTACAAATTGACCATCAACAATATCAACACGATAATCTGTATTATCATAATTTAAAAATTTCTCAACATAAAAGAATCTTAAATCCATCTGGTTTAGTAGAGGTAAAAGCATATCTAGTGTTGCTTGATTTTCTATTTTAGTAAGTCCCATACCACCCCAACCATCAGTTGGTTTATATACCATCTTATCCCATTTTTTAATAATATGACGAAGTTCATCTCCATCATCTCTATGACACAACTTAAAGTCTGGTGTTGCTATGCCATTGTTTCGCAAAAGAAAACTAGTTTGGAACTTATCTTCTGTCAAAGAGAATGACTCATAGCTATTAATCATTGGCATAATACGATTTAGTGCTTGATATAAAAATACTTGATATTGAGTCTGTTCTCCTGCATTATAAGAGAAAAACAGGTCTAATTCGTTTGCTGGTTTTCCATTGTGAAGAATTGTACCATTTTCAGCAATAGAATTTCTGGGGTTTATTCCTGATACTGTTTCAATTCCTCTATTCTTAAGTTTCTTGATGATTTTTTTCTCTATTTTATCACCACCACCATTTTGATACATCCACATACCTATTTTTCTTGACATTATATAAGACCTTTGTAAGAATTCAAGCTATATTTTACTCTATTTAACTAAAATATCTTCTAAAGAAATTATGAAAAATAAGGATTATTAATGTCAAATAGAAACTTTTCTGAATTAAAAAAAGTCATAGAGATAAACTCGTGGACAAAAAATAAAAATGGTGTAGATATTAATGGAGAGATATTTTCTAAATGGATAGAAGAGATAGGACTTAAAAAGATTATATATGAGAGAGAAGAGATAGGCAACCATTTGCATTTTATATCTAAAAAACAGGAGGGGAAAAAACTTCTACTTCTGGGTCATTTAGATACCGTATTCCCTCCAGATACATTTGAAGATTTTAAAGAAGATGAAGAGTGGATTTATGGAGCAGGGGTTTGTGATATGAAAGGTGGAAATTATGTAGCACTTGAAGCTCTAAGAGAGACATATAAAAAATATAATCAAATTCATAATATAGATTTCTTATTAGTAAGTGACGAAGAGACTGGAAGCGATGATAGTAAAATAATATCTGCTAAATTAGCAAAAGATTATGATTACTGTATGGTATTTGAAGCTAGTGGTGTAAATGAAGAGATTGTAATTGCGAGAAAAGGTGTTGGAACTTTCTTTATTGATATTCAAGGAAAAGCATCTCACGCAGGAAATCATTATAGCGATGGAGCTGATGCAAATCTTGAAGCATCTTATAAATTACAAGAGTTAATTAAATTGACTAACTTAGATAAAGGAACAACTGTAAATGTTGGGAAAATAACAGGTGGTATTGGAGCTAATACTATATCGCCTAAAGCTCATTTAACCTTTGAATTGAGATACACAGATATAGATGAGAAAGATAGAGTATTAGAGTCTATAAATAATATAGTAAGTAAATCATTTGTAAAAGGTACTAAATCTACACTTAGTGGTGGAATTCAAAGAGATGTTATGCAACCATCAAAAGCCCAAGAAGAGTTTGTGTTAAAAATAAATGAATTATGTGGGGTATCATTAGCAACAGAAAAAAGAGGTGGAGTTAGTGATGCAAATATTATATCATCTCAAGGAGTAGTTACACTAGATGGATTTGGACCTTATGGAGATGGCGACCATACTATTAATGAGAGAGCCTCTAAAAAAACTTTTGATAGTAGAATTGAATTAGTTACTAATATATTTACTCTTTTTATAGAGAATAGAATCTAATGAAACTAAAATTAATAATTATTCTACTCCTACCTATATTTTTATTATCTGATACTACAAACGATTTCTTATCGACACTACCTTATAATAAAAACAGTATTAAAAAATCTGATAAAAATACTCTAAAAAGAGTTGACAAAGTATTAGTTATAAAATCTGAAAGCAGAATTTATCTATTATCAAAAGGTGAAGTAGTGAAAGAGTATCGTGCCTCTTTTGGAAAAAATCCTAAAGGTGCAAAACTTCAAATGGGAGATAAAAAAACTCCTGAAGGGAACTATACATTAGATTATAAAAAATTTAATAGTACATTTCATAGAGCAATACATATCTCATATCCTAATAAACAAGATAGATATAATGCAAAAAAGGCTGGTGTAAATACAGGAGGATTAATTATGCTTCACGGACAAACAGCTGGAGAGTTAGATTGGTTCTCTGTGTGGGCTATAAGATTTTTTGACTGGACAGATGGATGTATTGCAGTCACAAATGATGAGATAGATGAGATATACTCTTTAGTCAAAATTGGTACACCAATAGAGATTAGACCATAAGAAAGATAAATAAAAAGGATTTTAATTATAAATGAAAATAAAAACTATATTTGGGCCAATAAATTCTCGTAGATTTGGAAAATCTTTAGGGATAGACCTTAGTCCCAGTAAGAAGCAGTGTAATTTTGACTGCCTCTATTGTGAATTAGCTCCTGCCATTACAATGAATAGTTATGATGAGGTTGTCTCTGTTAATTATATTATTGAAGAATTAAAAGAGTCTCTTAGTAAACATAAAAATCTTGATGTAATTACGATAACAGCAAATGGAGAACCGACACTATATCCATATTTAGATGAACTCATAGATAAGATAAATTTAATTGAGAATAGACCAAAAACTCTAATTTTAAGTAATGGTAGTACCATAAATAATATAAGCGTTCAAAATGCTCTATTAAAATTAGATAGTGTAAAATTATCATTAGATTGTGCATCAAATCAATGTTTAAAAAAACTAGACCGTTCACATAAAGATATTTCAATAGAAGATATAAAAGATGGAATGATGAGTTTTAGAAAAAAATATGAAAAACCATTAATTATAGAGATTCTTTTTGTTAAAACAATAAATGATAAAAATATCGAAATAGAAGAGATAGATAAATTCTTATTAGAGCTAAAACCAGATAGAGTTGATATAGGAACTATAGACAGACCTCCAGCTTATAATGTAGGTTCATTAAATTTTGATGAATTATCTAATATTTCTAAAAAGTTTTCAGCAAACATACCAATATATATAACCTCAAGAAAAGAGATAAATATAAATCCTGAAGAGTATTCCGAAGAGGAGATAATTCAAACCCTATCAAAAAGACCTTTAACAGATGAGGATATTAATGTTTTATTTAATGAAAACAGCCAAAAAAGAGTTATGGAGTTGATAAAAAAGGGTAAAATAGTGAAAAAAAAGATAAATTTAATTATTTTTTATATTTTATGCTAAAAATACTTGACATCAATTTGAAAATAAGCTATAATCCTCCCACGAAACAAGCATAGCTTATTTTCAATACATTCCGGATTAGCTCAGCGGTAGAGTAGGTGACTGTTAATCACTTGGTCGCTGGTTCGAATCCAGCATCCGGAGCCACAATCAATCTTCACATTAAAATAATATTTCATACATTACAAAACAAAAAATAACTCAATTAAATATAATTTATTAAAAAAAATATAAATTTGTAAGGTGCGATTGCTATCGCACATTTTGGATTAATCTATAATCTATTTTAAAACTTCCAATTCATCGCTATATTTATCTATACAATATGGCTCATAGCTTGATTTATATATCGCATAATGTTCTGATGATTTATGTCCATTAAGTGCATCTTCGTTTTCCCAAGTCTCAACAGCCATAAATCTATTTCTCTCATTTTCATATTGAAAAATTTCATAAAAAAGACAACCTTTTTCAGCTTTGCTTGGGATAACCATTGCAGATAGAAGCTCTTTCATCTTCTCCTCACTGCCCTCTTTTGCTATAAATGTTACACTTTTTGTAATAGTCATTTAATCTCCTTATTTTTTTCTTTATTATAATCTATTTTCTATTAATATGATGATATTAATTCTCTCATTTCCTCTTCTGTTAAAATATTAACACCAAGTTTTTCAGCTTTTACTAACTTACTTCCTGCCTCTGAACCATAAATTAAATAATCTGTTTTTTTACTTACACTTCCACTAACTTTTGCACCAAATCCTTCTAAAAGAGTTTTAATTATCCCTCTTCCAACACTCATTGTTCCTGTTAATACAACTGTTTTATCTTTAAAAATATTATCTTGTGCTTCTATTTTTTTCTCAACTGTTGGCTCTATGACCTCAATTAGCTTTGAAACAAAATCACGATTTATGCTCATAAATTCGATAAAAGATTTTGCCATTTCTTCACCTACTCCATCTAACTCTATAAGCTCTTCATATTTTATATCTAATATACTCATTCCAAACTCTAAAGCTATACTTTTTGATGCAACCTCTCCAATATGTTCAATACCTATGGCATATAAAAGTTTAGATAAAGGGCTTTTTTTACTCTCTTTTATGGCATTTAACAGGTTATTGATTTTTTTCTCTTTAAATCCATCTAAATCAATTAAATCATCCGTTTTTAACATATATAAATCTAAAATACTCTTTATTTTATTGTTATTTACTAGTTGTTCCACTATTTTTTCACCTAAACCACTAATATTCATACAGTTTTTACTTGCAAAATATTTAATAGAAGCCACAACTCTATCTGGACATTGTAGATTTTGACATTTAATTAGTGTTCCTTCATCTAACAATTGACTACTGCAAGTTGGACAATCTGTTGGTCTATTTATATCCTCTTCACTACCATCTCTTCTATCTTTTAAAACTTTAGTAATTTTAGGAATAACATCACCTGAACGAATAATAATAATACTATCACCTATTTTTAACTCTTTTCTCTCTATCTCTTCAAAATTATGTAGAGTGGCTCTGCTTATTACTGCTCCATCAACCTCTATCGGTTCAAGATTAGCTACTGGGGTTATTACTCCTGTTCGTCCCACTTGAAGAGTTATAGAGTTTACTTTTGTAACTTTCTCGACAGCAGGAAATTTATATGCTACCATCCATTTTGGATATTTAACTGTATATCCTAACTCTTCCTCTTGAGATATATCATCTACTTTAATAACCATTCCGTCCATCATCATCTCTATATCATCTCGTTTTGATATTAAAAATTGATAGAACTCCTCTATATCCTCTATTGTTTTACACTCTCTTCGATATGGTGGTTTTAAAAAACCTAAATTAGATATAAAATCCATTTTCTCTGATAATTTGGTTTGAGGTAGACTATTTTCACCAACTCCCCATGGATAAAATACTAAACGGCGTTTTGCTGTTTTTGTACTATCTAACTGTCTTAATCCTCCTGCTGATGCGTTTCTTGGATTTGCAAAGAGTGTTCCTCTCTCTTCTAGCCTCTCTTTATTGATAATTTCAAAATCTTCTTTTCTAATTACAACCTCTCCACGAATTTCTATCTCTTCTTTATAATCAATAGATAATGGAACAGAATACATTGTGTGAATATTTGTTGTTACAACTTCGCCAATAATTCCATTACCTCTTGTCGTTGCCTTTACCAATTTACCATCTTGATATAGAAGATTTAAACTAGCCCCATCAAATTTAGGTTCGCAAAAGAATTCTGTTTGACCAATATTTTTTTTAACTCTATCTAACCAAACTTGAACCTCATCACTCTGAAAGACATCTTCCATACTCCACATTCTTTTTATATGTTCAGATTTAGAAAATCCATCTCTAATAACTCCACCAACTCTTTTTGTGGGAGAGTCTTCTAGTATATCTGATGGATTAACCTCTTCAAATTTTAATACTTGATGATATAATTTATCATACTCTTCATCTGTAGCTATCGGATTATCGTCTATATAATATGCTCTAGCCCATCTATTTAATATATCTACACTATTCTTATACTCTTTTAATTCCATCGTAAGCCACCTTCATCATTTTATCTATCTCTTCGTAAGTAATTATATAAGGAGGCATAAAATATATTATACTTCCTAATGGACGCAAAAGAACACCTTGAGAGAGAGAGTAAGTATAAATTTTTAATCCTATTCTCTCTTCAGGATTATACCCTTTTAGCTCAATAGCTGTTATCATACCAGTTTGTCTTACCTCTTTAACATTATCTAACTCTCTAAATATATCAAGCTTAGATAAAATATAGTCACTTTTCTTTTTATTCTCTTCTAATATATTCTCATTCTCAAATATATCAAGTGTTGCCAAACCTGCACTACAAGCTAAAGGATTTCCTGTATAACTATGAGAGTGCAAAAATGCTTTATGTTCATTATAATCACAATAAAAAGCTTTATAAATATTATTAGTTGTCATAACTACGGATAGAGGAAGATAACCTCCTGTCAAACCCTTTGATAAACACATCATATCAGGAGTAATATCTGCTTGTTCACATCCAAACATAGTTCCCGTTCGACCAAATCCTGTCATAATTTCATCAGCTATTAAATGAATTCCATATTGTATAGTTAACTCCCTTGCCCCTACAAGATAATATGGATGATACATATGCATACCTCCAGCACCTTGAATTAAAGGTTCTACGATAAATGCAGATATTTCTGAACCCCTATCTTTTAGTATTTTTTCTAATTCAATTAATGCTATTTTAGCACTATCTATGCTTTTATCTTTAGGTACAGGAGTTTGAATACAAGATATTAATAGAGGTTTATATGTCTTTTTATATAATTCAACATCTCCTACACTTAAAGCACCTAAAGTTTCACCATGATAACTATTACTTAAAGATAAAAATAGTGAACGATTCTCGCCGTTATTTAGATGATAGTGATAACTCATTTTAAGAGATACTTCAACAGCACTTGAGCCATTGTCAGCAAAGAAAACTTTATCTAATCCTTTTGGTGTTATATTAACTAATCTCTCTGCTAGTTCTACTGCTGGAGTATGTGTAAAACCTGCTAAAATCACATGCTCTAAAGTATCTAACTGCTCTTTAACTCTATCGTTAATTTTAGAGTTAGAATGTCCAAAAATATTCACCCACCAACTACTAATAGCATCAATATATTTGTTGCCTTCAAAATCGTAAAGATAGATACCCTTACCTGATTTAATCGGTATTAATGGTAGTGTTTCATGGTCCTTCATTTGTGTACAAGGATGCCAGATATAATCTAAATCTTTATCTATAATTGACTGGTTCATAGTATAATTTCCTAATTTGAATTTATATTCTTATATTATAAACAACATTTAACCACAAGTTGACTAAAATAATAGAATCTTTTGAGATGAGAAACTTCAAGTTTAAGGTAAAATTATGATTAGTTGGATGCAGAAGCATAATAAATATTTAATAGTAACTATATGGATTGCAACAATTGCATTTATTGGTGCAGGTTTTGTTGGTTGGGGTAGTTATCAATATGGTTCTAAAGCTAGTAATATAGCAGAGGTTGGAAACATAAAAATTACACAAGCTCAACTTGATATGAGTTATAGAAATATATATCAAAGATATAATCAACAAATGCAAGGTCAATTAGATGACAAAAAAGCAAAAGAGTTAGGTTTAATAAAACAAGCATTTAACTCATTAGAGACACAAGCTAAACTTCTTAATTTATCTAATGAATTTGGAATAATTGTTTCAGATAATGAATTATCAGATAAAATAGCATCAATTCCATCATTTCAAACAAATGGTCATTTTGATAAAGATATTTATACATCTTATTTGAATAGTCAGAGATTAAAAGCTAAAACTTTTGAGGAAGTAATGCGTAATGAGTTAGTTATAGAAAAAACGCTATCTCTTCTAAATGTAGCACCTCTAAAATCTGAAAATAATATTATAAAAAATATTATGGGTATATCAGATAAAATCTCTTATAAAGTTATAGATAAAGCAGATATAAATATAGATGTAAATGAAACTAGTTTAAAAGCTTATTGGGAACAAAATAAATTTTTATATATGACTCAAACCAAATATAAATTAGATTTATTATGGACGAATACAGATAATATTACCGTTACAGATAAAGAGATAGAAGATTTTTATGGAACAAATAGCTTTAACTATACAGATAAAGATGGTAAACAGTTATTATTGTCTGATGCAAAAAGTAGTGTTGTTAATGATTTAAAACTAAAAAAAGCTAAAAAAGATGCTCAAAAAAGATATATAGCATTTAAAAAAGATAAATTAAAAAAGAGTGAAAGTGTAACAATTAATATTAATGATATGATGTTATCAGATGAGGTATGGAAAGAGATAGAAGCTAAAAATATCAACTCTATTTTAAAAGCAAAAATTCTAGGCAATCGTTATGTTAGTGTTAAAATTATTGAAAAAATAGAACCTAGAGAGATGACATTTTCTGAAGCTGAAAAAAGTGTTAAAGAGGCCTATATTGAAGAAGAGAAAAATAAAGAGTTAAAAAACTTAGCTCAAAACACTCTCAAAGACTTTAATAAAAGTAATCCAATTGTATCCGATTTTATACAAATAGATAGTAAAAATGCACTTCAAGGCTTAACTATAGATGAAACGAGAAGCTTTATTCAGCAATTGTTTATATCTCAGAAAGAAAATGATATTATAAGTCTTCAAGATAAGTCAATAGTTTATAATATTTTAGAGCAGAAAATAGACTCATCAGATATTAAAGATGATGTAGTTAAGAATATTACAAAACAGATAAAACAACAAGATTTTGAATCTAATCTTATTGATAGTTTAGGTAAAAAATATAAAACAAAAATGTTTGTGAAAGGACTCTAAATTGAGCAAAACAATTTTAGCCATTGATATAGGTTCTGTCAAAATTTGTGCTATTATTGCAGAGATTAATAATGATAGAATTAGAATTATAGGGCATGGTATTACCAAATCACAAGGTGTTAAAAAAGGTGTTATAACTAATATCGAACAAGCATCTAAATCTATCAAACAAGCAGTATCTGACGCAAAGAGAATATCTGGAACATCTATCTCTTCTGCTACGATATCTATATCAAATGCTTATGCTCGGAGTCTTAATTCGGTAGGTATTGTTAATATTCTACATAAAGATATATCTATTAAGGAGATTAATAGAGTTATTCAAGCTGCGTTATATAATGCAAATGTACCTCAAGAGTATGAAGTAATTCATGTTCTCCCATATAATTTTAAAGTTGATGACCAAGACTTTATAGAAAATCCCTTTAATATGAATGCCAGTCGTATGGAGGCAGATGTAAATATTATTATTACACAAAAATCGAGTCTTAATAATCTAAAAAAGGCTGTTCGTTCTGCTGGTATTGATATTAGTGGTATTGTTTTAAATGGTTATGCCTCTGCAATCGCTACAATGGGTGAAGATGAGAAAGAGTTAGGTGTAGCTGTTATTGATATAGGTGGACAGACAAGTAACTTAATTATACATACAGGAAACTCTGTTAGATATAATGACTTCTTAGCAGTTGGGTCTAATCACATAACAAATGATTTATCTATGGCACTTCATACACCTCTTAAAATTGCAGAAAATGTAAAAATAAGACATGGAAATTTAGATGAAATATCTCAAGATATAATTGAACTTCCTATTATTGGAGATGAAAATAATAGAAACGAGGTATCTTTAGAAATTGTTCACTCTGTAATTTTATCAAGAGCCGAAGAGACCCTAATGCTACTCTCTAAATTATTATATAAAAGTAATCTTCAAGACCAAATTGGTGCAGGTATTATATTAACAGGTGGAATGACAAAATTAGATGGGATTAGAGACTTAGCACAAGAAATTTTTGGAGATATTCCAATAAGAATAGCTGAACCTAATGAAATTGGTGGACTATTTGATGAGCTAAAAGACCCTATATACTCAACAGCTATTGGTCTACTCCTTCATGGTGCAGGAAAACACACAGAGTATGAAATTAATAATAATAATGACCTTTTATATAAAAAGAATTCAAAATCAGAAGATTTATCAAATATTCAACTAGGTATTAATGGTTCGGAAATAGAAGATATTGATAATCCTATTAATCAGTCAAAAATTGATTTAGGGGATATAGAACTTGGAGGAACAGTTAAAGAGTTGCAACAACAGAGACGATTAGAGTATACAATGGAGAGAGAGAATGACCAGAAAGATAGAAGACGAACAGATTTCTCTATTGAAGACTTACCAGAAATACCAACAGGAAATAGTAATCCATTTAATAAATTAGCAAATTGGGCTAGACAACTGTTTTAGATAAAATATAAATAATGTAGTAGATAAATATTGGGAGATAAAAATGGAAGATTTTAATATAGAAGTAGTAGAGACTCGTTCGACAATCAATGGAGCAAATATTAAAGCAATTGGTGTTGGTGGTGGTGGTGGAAATATGATTAATCATATGATTGATGGTGGTGTGCATAATATTGATTTAATAGTAAGTAACACAGATGCACAAGCACTTCAAACATCATTAGCTCCATTCAAAATGCAATTAGGAATTAATGCAACAAGAGGTCTTGGTGCTGGTATGGTTCCAGAGAAAGGTAGAGAGGCTGCTTTAGAGAGTTTTGATGAGATTAAATCAATGCTTGAAGGTTCTGATATTGTATTTATCTCTGCTGGTTTAGGTGGTGGTACAGGAACAGGTGCAGCACCTATCATTGCTCAAGCAGCAAAAGAGGTTGGGGCGTTAACTGTATCTATTGTTACAACTCCATTTAAATTTGAAGGACGAAAAAGAACTAGATTAGCAAAAGAGGGTCTTGAAGATTTAAAAGATGAGAGTGATTGTATTATTGTTGTTCCAAATGAGAAACTTTTATCTATTGTAGAGAAAAACCTAGGAATAAAAGAGAGCTTTAAACTTGTTGATGATATTTTATCTCAAGCTGTTAGTGGTATCTCTAATGTTATTCTATCTCACGGAGAAAATGATATTAACCTTGACTTTGCCGATGTTAAAACAATTATGTCTCACAGAGGTTTAGCACTAATGGGTGTTGGATATAGCCAAGGTACAAATGCAGCCTATGATGCAGCAAAAGCAGCGATTGAATCACCTCTATTAGATAATGTATCTATTGATGGAGCGATGGGTGTATTAGTTCATTTTGATATACATCCTGATTATCCTATATTGGAAATTTCAGCAGCAATGGATATTGTCGAAGAGAATGCAGATGAAGATGCAAATGTTATATTTGGAACAACAACAAATACTGATTTAACTATTGATGAAGTTAAAATAACAATTATTGCAACTGGTTTTGAAAAGATGAATAGTAGAATTGTTGAACCTACTCCTACACCTAAACAACCAACTAGACAACAACCTTCTCAACAAACAGTAGTTCAAGAGCAACCACAGCAACCACAAAGACCTACTACAATAAGAAGAACAACATCAAGATATGCAGGTGGTGCAGGTTTATCAAATAGTGGCATAACTAGAAAAGTAGCAGGTGGTGATTTAGGAAATAGTGATGACCTATTAGATGTTCCAACTTTTTTAAGAAGACAAATGGACTAACCTATTTCTAATCCATTAAACTCTTAATTAATTTCATATCCTCAAATGCAAATCTTTTTGCTGAGGGTTCTCTTAGAAGATGATTAAGGTGAAAAGTTGGAACTATAATATAGTTATCTCTTGTTTGAGATTTACCTCTAATATTCTCTAACTTTGCACTCTCTCCTGTTAAATAATTATAAGCATCTATACCTAATGTTACTACTATTCTTGGTCTAATTAACTCTATCTCTTTCTTTAGATAAAATAGACAAGTATGAGCCTCTATTGATGTAATTTTTTTATTATTATATGGTCTACACTTTACCAAATTTGTAAAATATATTTTTGATTTAGGTATTAATAAAACTTTCTCTATCATATTAGACAATAACTCTCCACTCCGACCTGAAAAAAGATTATTACTGCTCTCTTGTGTAAAATTAATATTATCGGAGATAAACATAATCTCTGCATTAAAATTACCCTCGCCAAACATTACATTTTTTCTATTTTTACTTAAATCACATAGATTGCATACTAAAGCTTCCTCTTTTAATATAGTAATATCCCTAATCTCTTTAATATCTAATGGCTCTTTTTTAGGAGGAGCAGTTGATATATTACTATATTTATAGCCTAACTGTTTTAATTGATATAATTGTTTTAATAAAAGAGCATTTCTTAGATTTTTCATATTATCTTAACACGAACCATTATCTATATAATGCAATGCCTCTTTTAACATACTCTCATTAACATCACCTAATCCATGAGTAAAATCATCTTCAACAGGACAATTTACAGGTAATCCATTGAAATAATTAGAGAAACCATCACCATTTGCTACTGCAAAATTAATAATATAATATACATTATCTCCATAAATAGCCCCACTCATTCCAACAGGTTTACCATGAGTTGTTGAGCCTATTAATACAACATCAACACCAAGATATGAGGCAGATAAAGAGTTTATAACTAATTCACTAGCTGATGCACTATTGCTTGTTACTAAAAAGACAACTTGTTCTAAATCTAAACTATTAGCATCTGTTTCAAATAAAGCACTCTCATTATTAAAACTATAAGAGCTATTCCAAATAGTTGTAAACTGAACTTGATTATCTTTGTCTCTAACCAATTTATCTAGTAAAATAGATGCTGTATTTAGAGAACCTCCACCATTATATCTCAAATCTATAACCAGTTTTTTAATATCTAACTGTTTAAATTTAGTAAAAATTGGCTCTAGCTCATCAGTAGCAGTATCTGTAAAAGAGTCTAAACGAAGATAGCCAACATCTTCACCATTAATAGTTTGAATAATATCTCCTTTACTAACCTTATATGAGTAGTATTGAGCAGCAACGGCTACTGTTATACTCTCTCCTGCTCTAGTGATACCAAAAATCCCAACTTTCCCTCGTTCATCTTGTATACTATAAAATAGCTCTTCAGTAGCAACTTCCCCATTTATAGTATTGATAATATCACCTCTTTTTATTCCTGCCTTTTCAGCTGGTGAAGCAATATCCATATAAGATACAATTAAATTATTATTAACATCATAACTTGTATAACAACCAAACCCAAATGCACTCTGTCTATTAAATGAATTATAATTATCTGTACTAAAGACAAAACTCCATCTATCTAAAGGAGAATATTTTAGAGCATCTATCATATTTTGAGGTTCAAGATATGGAGAAGTATCAAATGGTTGAGGTGTATACTCTGCCCAATAATATTCTGTTATAAATAAATTATATAAAAAATCTTTTTCATCAGATGTAAACTCACCAGTTGGAGTATCATTAATTGGACTGTTAGGATTATTTGTTGGTAGAGAAGCTCCACTATCTAATTTACTTTGTGAACCACATGAGTTAAGAAATAATAATAGAGAGATTAATAAAAGTAGTTTTTGTATTTGTGTAAGCATTGTTATCCTTGATATTAAATATTAACTAAATAATACCAAGGTCTAACTTTGATTAGTTTGAAGTCTATAAATAAGATTTAAGACTATCGACTAATCTATCCAATCATAGCCTCTAACTCATCTTTAGAAACTTTATTGAAGTTTAAGTATTTGTAAATTTCATCTGTCATCTCAGGTTTGATTTTATCAGCAACTATCTCTAAATATTCAGAAGCTGTTGGTAACTTACCTTTAAGTGCAACAACTGCTGCCAATTCAGCACTTCCAAGATAAACTTGTGAACCTTTACCAAGTCTGTTATCAAAGTTTCTTGTACTTGTTGAGAATACCCAAGCATTTTGTGCAACAGATGCTTGATTACCCATACATAGTGAACAACCTGGAATTTCTGTTCTAGCTCCTGCCATTCCAAATACAGAGTAGTAACCCTCTTCTTGAAGTGTCTTCTCATCCATTTTTGTTGGAGGACAAATCCATAGTTTGTTAGCAACAGCACCTTCACCTCTAAGAATCTCAGCGTGAGCTCTAAATAGACCAATATTTGTCATACACGAACCAACGAATACCTCATCAATATCTGTTCTAAGACCTGATTCATGAATTTCAGTTAGTGTTTTAACATCATCTGGGTCATTTGGACAAGCTAAGATTGGCTCTGTAATTTTATTCATATCAATTTCGATAACAGCAGCATATTCAGCATCAGGGTCAGCTTTAAGAAGTTCTGGGTTTGCAATCCACTCTCTCATTTTGTCTGCTCTTCTTTGAAGTGTTGCTTTGTCTTCGTAACCTTGGTTAATAAGCTCTTCGATTAGAACAATGTTTGACTCTAAGTATTCAATAATAGGCTCTTTGTCAAGATAAACAGTACAAGCAGCAGCTGACCGTTCTGCAGAAGCATCAGAAAGCTCAAATGCTTGTTCACACTTAAGTTGCTCTAAACCTTCAATTTCAAGAACTCTACCAGAGAAGATATTTTTCTTACCAGCTTTGTCTACTGTTAAAAGACCATCTTTGATTGCTTGATGAGGAATAGCATTTACCATATCTCTTAGTGTAATACCATCTTGTATCTCTCCACTAAATCTTACAAGAACAGACTCTGGCATTGTAAGTGGTAACATACCTGTTACACCTGCGAATGCAACAAGACCAGAACCAGCAGGGAATGAGATACCTATTGGAAATCTTGTATGGCTATCTCCACCTGTTCCAACTGTATCTGGAAGACATAATCTATTTAACCATGAGTGAATAACACCATCACCTGGTCTTAAAATGAAACCTTTTCTACTTGTCCAGAAGTCTGGAAGTGTATGTTGTAGTGCAATATCTGCTGGTTTTGGATAAGCTGCTGTGTGACAAAATGATTGCATTACCATATCTGCACCAAAACTTAATGCTGCTAAATCTTTAATCTCATCTCTTGTCATTGGACCAGTTGTATCTTGAGAACCAACAGTTGTTGCAATTGGCTCACAATAAGTACCTGGTTTAACACCTTCAATTCCACAAGCTTTACCTACCATTTTTTGAGCAAGAGTAAACCCTTTACCATTATCAGAAGGAACATCAGGAGTCATAAATATATCTCCTGCGTCCATACCAAGTGCTTCTCTAGCTTTTGCAGTTAAGCCTTTACCAATAATTAGTGGAACACGCCCACCAGCTCTCATTTCGTCTGGAAGAGTATTTGGCTCAATAGTAAATTCAGATACTACCTCTCCATCTTTTTCAATAACACCATCAAATGGTTTTACAGTAATTACATCACCAGTTTCAAGTCTATCTACGGGAGCTTGAATTGGAAGACATCCACTATCTTCTGCTGTGTTAAAGAAAATTGGAGCAATAATAGAACCAATAACAACTCCACCTGTTCTTTTACCAGGGATATTTGGAATATCTCTACCCATATGCCACTGAACAGAGTTAATTCCTGATTTTCTTGATGAACCTGTTCCTACAACATCTCCCACATATACTAAAGGGTTACCTTTTTTCTTAAGCTCTTTCATAGTATCTAATGGATTATCCATTCTATTTACTAAGAATGAGTTAGCGTGTAGAGGAATATCAGCTCTTGTAAACGCTTCTGACGCAGGAGATAAATCATCAGTATTTGTCTCACCTGGGATTTTATATACTGTTAAAGTAATCTCTTTTTCCATCTCTGGTTTGTTGTAGAACCACTCTGCATTTGCCCAAGACGCAATAATCTCTTTTGCTAAAGCATTTCCCTCGTCCATAAGTGCTTTAACATCATTGAATGAATCATAAACAAGAAGTGTATTTTTAAGCTCTGAAGCTGCCGACTCTGCTACTGTTGTGTCACTTGAAGTTAGTGCATTTACTAAAGGAGAAACATTAAATCCACCAAGCATTGTTCCTAAAATTTTTGTTGCTTCTACGGGATTAATAGTTTGACAAGTAACTTTTCCTTGAACAATATCATTTAAAAAAGCTGCTTTAACATAAGCTGCATCATCAACACCAGCAGGTACTTTTTGAGTAAAAAGTTCCATTGCATAGTCAGCATCTTCTATTGTATCTGCTTTTAATAATTCAACTAATTCTGCTACTTGTTCAGCAGTTAATGACAAAGGTGTAACACCTAACTTTGCTCTCTCTTCTGTATGTGCTTTATATGCTTCTAATAATGCCATAAAGTCTCCTATATATATTTAAGATAATTTTGTGACACTATAATATCAAAAATGATACAAAACAATGGTTAAACAAAAGAGAGTTTTAAATAGTTTGAAACTATGTATCGGATAGTTACAAAAAATAACTTAGTCTATAACTACTCTAGCATTTACTGGTTGAACAGGTCTATTATTTGTATGTTTCATAATATTAAGAAACTTTTTAACTTGCTCTTTTGATACAGTTACAGGAGTTTTAAGAACTATCCATCTAACACCTTCTGTACAAGGAGGAGTTGTTAATGAGCCATTAAAATGGTAATGTGCCATATTTGTTGGTAGAAGTTCAGATGCTATTTTCTTTAACTCAAGTTTATTCTCTTCACCCTCTTTTATAGGCATCTTATTCCAAATTTTTGATAAAACTTTATTCTCTTTACCATATTCAAACATAACTGCTATTACAGCAATATTTCCATCTTTGTCTACATTAACGAAATGTCCTTCTAATGGAAATGATTTTCCATCTATTTTATTCTCACTTGGAGAATGAAAGTGAAACTGTTTTAAGTTAAATATCATCTTGTCTAAAACAATAGTATTATCATCTCCAACTACAACTTCAATAGTATGTCCATTATTTACAACTTTATTAGATGAGCCATTATATGAAATTTTTAATTCATCTAAATCTATATGTAGTGTTGTTGTAATATTAATAGGAGACTGATTTTTACCAATTGCACACATTTTATTTTTAGGAGAAATGCTTCCCCAACTCTCTGGAGAATTATGCCCTGTATAACCCCACTCATGAGCTGTTTTAATATTCTCATTTGCTATACTCATTGAACTCATAAGTGTAACCGTACTTACTACGCCTAATATTTTAGAAATCATTTTCATTTATCACCTTTATAATTTTGTTATTAAAATTATACAAATTAATAATAAACATTATATGATTTCCACTATAAATATCAATAATAAATCATTTTTTATAATAAAAACAAGTTTTAAATAAAAATCATTTATTATCTCTATAAAAAATATTATTTTTTCAAAATAACGGTTGTTGAGTGATTATTATCAAAATATTTTTTTGCTACCCTGCTAATCTCTTTTATAGTTAATTTATCTAATTCATCTTCGTAATCTAAAAGAGGTTTAATATTACCTTTTGCAAAATAGTCTCCAAATAGAGATGCTACACTACTTGAACTCTCTAAAGAGTATATAAAATCTGCTTTTGCATTTATTTTTAACTTATCTAACTCTTTTTTTGTAATATCACCCTTTTTTAATCTATCAAGTTCAAATAAAATCTCTTTTTCAATGCTCTCTGCTTTAATATTATTATTACATAGAGCCATTATTAAAAATACACCATCATCTTTTAGCTCCATATTATAAGCTGTTACCATATTTGCTAACTGTTTATCATAAACTATACTTTTTTCTAATCGACTACTTTTCCCTCCACTTAAAATCTCACTTATTGCACTCAAAGCTACTTGGTCTTTATGCTCAAAATTAGGAATTTGATAAGATATTGCCAAAGTATCTACTTTATTATTATTTTTATATAAAACTGCTCTTTTAGCTCCATCATTTTTAGGCTCTTTTGCTGTTACTTCAGGTATTTTATGCTCATTTTTTATTTTACCAAAATATTTTTCTGCCTCTTTATATACTACATCAGGTTTAATATCTCCTGCGACTATTAGAATTGCATTCTCTGGTTGATAATATTTATGATAAAATTCTCTAATATCTTCGATTGTCCATGATTGAATATCTTGCATAAATCCAATTGGTAACCAATGGTATGGGTGATATGTAAACTGCATATTAAATATTCTAAAATACAAATATCCTAAAGGGTTGTTATCTGTACGCCATCGTCTCTCTTCAGCCACAACCTCTCTCTCTTTTTGAAACTCATCATCTTTAAGTAATAAATTATGCATTAGTTCGCTAAATAAATCTAAAGTCATACCTAAATTTTTAGCATCAGTTTTAATAAAGTATTGAGTCTTATCAAATCCAGTAGAAGCATTATTCACTCCTCCGTGACTCTTTACAATAGTATCAAACTCTCCAGCTTTATATTTTTTTGTAGATTTAAAACTTAAATGCTCTAGCATATGTGCAATTCCACTCTTGCCCATAACTTCATTACGACTTCCAACACGATAATATATATCGCTAGTAATAACTCCTGAACCATTATCCATGGGGATAACAACTATTTTCATTTTATTCTTAAGTGTTTTTGTAAAATACTCTGGCAGTGAATTGCCCATAGTGACTCCTGTTGTAATTAATAGCATTAATACTATTTTAAATAAAGTACGATTAGATGTTTTTAACAAACTAAACTCCTAATATTAAGGTATTGGAATTATAGCAAAGATAACTATTTTTTTCTTAACCTAGTAAATAATTTAGAAGCTCTATGTTCACACTCTATTGAGTAGACCCAAAATCTATTAATTAATATATATATTAAAAAGGATATTATAATAGAATAAAATGCTGTTCCCACATATAATGGCACAACTATTGCATCCCAATTTCTACTAAACCACTCTAATGTCAACTCTATATTATCAATTCCATCATAGCCTAATATAAAATTTCCTGTTAAATATTCCATATAATACATAAAGGGCATAGTTATCGGATTGCTTAACCAGACTAAAGATATTGCCATTGGTACATTAAAACGAGTTAGAGGAGTCATAGATAAAACAGCTAACATCTGCATTGGCATTGGAATAAATCCCCAAAAGAGTCCAATGAAAACACCTTTAGATATTGATTTACGATTTGTTGATAGATATTCTCTAGGAATTTTATATTTTTTTATAAATTCATAAATCTGTCCTGACTTTTTTTTAGGTTTCTTAAATATTTTTCTTACCATAATAATACAATCCAATCTCAAAAAATTACTGTTAGTTTAGTCTTATAAAGTTTAAAATCCCCTTTTTATAATGATTTGTGTAAAATACGAATAATTTTTATAACAAAGGTTTGAGTAATGAGTGGATATATGATTTTTTCTGGAACAGCCAACCCAGAGCTTTCTGAAGAGATAGCAGACTATTTAGAGATGCCTCTATCAAAAGCATCAATTAAGCGTTTCTCTGATGGAGAGATTTCTGTTCAAATTGCAGAGAGTGTAAGAGGTAAAGATGTATTTATAGTTCAACCAACCTCTGCACCTACAAATGCGAATTTAATGGAGTTACTTATTATGACTGATGCACTTAAAAGGTCTTCAGCAAAATCAATAACAGCAGTTGTTCCTTACTATGGATATGCAAGACAAGATAGGAAAGCAGCTCCAAGAGTTCCTATTAGTGCAAAACTTGTAGCTAACCTTATGGAGACAGCAGGTATTACAAGAGTTGTAACAGTTGATTTACACGCATCTCAAATTCAAGGTTTCTTTGATATTCCCGTAGATAATCTATATGGGGCTATTCTATTTATGGATTATATAAAGAATAAAAACTTTAAAAACCCAATTATTGCATCTCCAGATATTGGTGGTGTTGCCAGAGCTAGATATTTTGCAAATAAGCTTAAGTTAGATATGGTAATTGTAGATAAAAGAAGAGAAAAAGCCAATGAGAGTGAAGTTATGAATATTATTGGTGATGTAGATGGGAAAGATGTAATATTAATCGATGATATGGTAGACACAGCAGGAACAATGGTGAAAGCAGCATCTGCACTTAAAAAATTAGGTGCGACTTCTGTTATGGCTTGTTGTACTCACCCTGTTTTATCTGGCCCAGCTTTAGATAGAATAGAGAATGGAGATTTAGATGAGTTAGTTGTATCTAATACTATTCCTATGACAAAAGAGTCATCTAAAATTCAAGTGTTATCAACTGCATCTATGTTAGCAGAGGTTATTAGAAGAGTTCATAATAATGAAAGTGTTAATTCACTATTTGAAACAACTTAAATATTAAATTAGGAGTCCATAAAATGAACAATAAAACTACTCTATTATTCGGAATTCATCTACATCAGCCTATCGATAACTTTAAATGGGTTATTGACCATGCTGTTAAAGTTTGCTATGAACCTTTTTTTGAGGTTATGAGCCGTTATCCAGAGTTTCGTTTTTCTGTTCATTGTAGTGGATGGCTAATGGAACAGATAGAGAATGATTTTCCTTCTTTATACAAAAAAATTAAAAAACTATCTGATAATGGAAGTATAGAGTTCTTCTCAGCAGGATATTATGAACCTATATTAAGTGTTATACCATCAAATGATAGAGTTGCACAGATTAATAGACTAAATAATAGTATTAATAAACAATTTAATCAAAATCCAAATGGTCTTTGGCTTACAGAGAGAGTTTGGGAATCATCTTTAATTCCTGATTTGAAAAAGTCTAATATTAAGTATACTGTTATGGACGATTATCACTTTCAATGTGCTGGATTTGATGAAGATATTTTAGATGGATATTATATGACTGAAGAGGGTGGAGATAGATTAGGTCTATTCCCAATAAGTAAAAAACTTCGTTATGCTCTACCTTTTTTAAGTGTTAAAAGTGCTATTGATGCAATTAAATCTTATAATAAAAAGGAAAACTCTTGTGCTATTATATTTGATGATGCAGAAAAATTTGGAATGTGGCCACACACTTATGAGTGGGTATATGAAAAGGGTTGGTTAGAGGAGTTTGTTCAAACCGTATTATCTGATAAATCAATTAAAACAGAACATTATGGAGAGTATTTCAGTTCTCAAAAACCTAGAGGAATAACATATCTTCCAAATGTATCTTATTATGAGATGGGAGAGTGGAGTCTTAGAGCTGATGATGCAAAGAATTTAGAGCAGTTTAAAAAAGAGATGGGCTTAGAGAGATATGAAAAAGAGGGTGTTAAATTTCTAAAAGGTGGGATTTGGAAAAACTTCTTTGTTAAATACCCAGAGAGTAATCGTTTACATAAAAGAATGGTAGAACTTTCAAAAGTAAATTCAACTATTGATAATCCAGATTTTACAACTCTATTATATAAATTTCAAACAAATGATGCACTTTGGCATGGTGTTTTTGGAGGCTTATACCTTCCTAATTTAAGAGATAATGCTTATAACTTTTTAATTCAAGCAGAAAAAATCCGATATAATAAAAAAAGTATTATAGAGATAGATGATAATGAAATGGACGGATTTAATAAGATAAAAGCTGTAACTCCTAACTTTATATTTAGATTTGATGAAGCAAATGGTGGACAGATGATTGAGTTTGATGTATTTGAAAATAATTTTAATTGGCAAAATACACTTACAAGACGAAAAGAGTTATATCATCAAAAAATTCTTGAACCTGAAGAGGAGATTATAGAAGATGATACACCCATAGATGGTATAGATACAATTCATAGTGCTGTTTTAGAAATTGATGATGATATGAAAAATGCTGTAATTTATGATTGGTATATGAAAAATTCATTTATTGACCATATTAGTGATAATAGTTTTAATATATATAACTTTAGAAATTGTAACTTTAAAGAGTTTGGAGACTTTGCAAATCAACCATTTGAGTCTAAAGTAGAAGATAATAATATTATATTTAATAGAGATGGTGGATTATATGATAATAAAAAATACTCATCTACATTAACAAAACAATATACTCCAGAAGATAATGGATTTTTATTTGATATTAAATTTGATACTACGATGAATAGAGATTTAATCTATATATTAGAACTCAACTTACACTTTGCAGATTATGATGAGGTTGATATTTCAAAAGATAAAAATATATTAAAAATAGTTGATAAATTTACAAAAAAGATTATTAGCATATATATAAATAGTGACTTTGAGTTATACACTTATCCGTTAGATACAATTTCTCAAAGCGAAAAAGGATTTGATTTAACAACTCAAGCAATAAGTATTGGGTTAGCAATTCCTTTCAAATTAAAATTTAATATTCAAGGTCAACTAAAGGTAGAAAATGTCTGATATAAGATATAATTTATTAAATGATAATTTTGTTATTATAGCTCCAGAGAGACTTCATCGTCCATTAAATATAACAAAATTAGATGAAAAATATACTCAATCTGATTGTCCATTTTGTGATGGCAATGAAAATAAAACAACCCCAGAGATAGATGCAATTAGAGATGAAAATAGCAAACCAAATAGTTCAAATTGGAAAACTAGAGTTGTGCCAAATTTATATAAAGCTGTTAGTATAGAAAATGAGAACTATGTTAAGCATAATGGTATGTTTACAGCAAATGAAGGATTTGGAGCACATGAGATTATTATTGATACACCTCATCACAATAATTTAATGCACAAATGGAATATAGAAGAGTATACAAATTGGATAGATACTATTCAACGGCGTATCAAAGATTTAAAAACAGACCAAAGACTTTTGCATATATCAATATTTAAAAATCAAGGTGCTAAAGCTGGAGGAACACAAGCTCATCCACATACTCAAATAATAGCTCTTCCAATAGTTCCAACAAAACTACATCATAAATTTGAGAGGTTTTTAAATCATTATAATTTTACAAATAGAGTTCTAATGGAAGATATTATAGTTCAAGAGTATGATGATGAAGTCAGAATTATAAAAGATAATAAAGATTTTGTAGCATTTTGTCCCTATGCAAGTGAATATCCATTTGAAGTTATAATAGCATCAAAAGAGGGGTTAAGTAAGTTAGAAGATATATCTGATAGTGAAAGAGAAAATCTTGTTAAATTATTAAAATATGTAAATGCTAGTTTAAACTATACCGTAGGAGATATTGATTTCAATGTTTCCATAACAACCCCTCCTCTGCACCACACAACTCAAACATCCCCATATTTTGATAAAATTGATAATATTAGTCGTTTAGCAATACACATTATGCCTAGAATATATCAACATGGTGGATTTGAAATATCAATGGATATGATGATAAATCCAGTTACTCCTGAAGAGGCATCTCGACAATTAAGATTATATAAAGATGCAGAGTAAATTATTTATAGATATAGGTGGAACAAACCTAAGAAGTGAATTAGAGATAGATAATAAAATTATAGAAGATAATATAAGCTCTGAAGATGTAGACTTAATAGAGTTTATAGAGTCTAAACTAAAAATTTACCCTAAAATATCATTTATAGGAATATCTTTTGCAGGTCAAGTAAATAATGGAATTATAATATCATCTCCCAATATCAAAGTATCTAATCATAATATAAAGTCATTTTTTGAGAAGAGATATAATCTAAAATTAGAGATAGACAATGATTTAAATTGTGCGATTAGAGCAGAAAGCAATTATTTTAACTCTAAATTCATTACTGCAATATACATAGGAACTGGATTAGGTTGTGCAGTTATAGATAATGGAAAGTTGGTTACAGGAGTAAATAATCAATCTTTTGAATTAGGACACATTCCATACAAAGAAGCTCCATTTAAATGTGGTTGTGGAAAGAATAACTGTATAGAACTTTTTGCATCAGGTAAAGCAATAGAGAAATGGTTAGATTATAAAAATATATCTTATAAAAATATCAATTTAGAGAATAGAGAGATAGAAGAGATATTTAAACAAGCTCTTTTAAGAGCAGTCTCAACAGCAATAACTCTGTCAAATTCTAAAATTATAGTTTTAGGTGGTGGTGTAATCGAAAAAAACCCATATTTAATAGATTGGATAAAAAAAGAGATAAAAAATCAAGTAATGCCAAATATACTAAAAGATATAAAAATAGTAAGCTCAAAACTTAAAAACGGAGCAATTGATGGGAGTAGGCTATTAAGCTAAGTGATAAAATCTAAAATAATGTAGCCTGTTTTAAAACTTTTCTCTCTTTAATTTTAGGGATTGAATGATTTAATATCAATGCTTCTAACATAGAGTTTCTATTACTTTCGCTTCCTCCTAAATGGTAAAAATGTTCTTTTGTAATAATATTAAAGTTTTTCCAAATTGTTTTTAAATATTTATTCTCTCTATACTTATTACTGTGCCAAGTAGATAAAATAAATTTACCTTCAAAATTATTCAATAACTTATTTAAACTATTTTCATCCACTTCATTCCAGCCGTTATAATAATCAACATATCTATCTATATAAGGAGGGTCACAATATATAATATCTTCTTTTTTTGCTATCTTAATAGCATCTCTAAAATCTTGATTGACAAATGAATAATCAGCATTTTTAATAATATTTTCTATATTATCTACTTGATTAACTATCTTAGTAACATACGATTTAGTAAATCTATTGGGCTTTTTACAAAAAGGCACATTATGACCACCTTTTTTATTAAATCTTATCATTCCATTAAATCCTGCTCTATTAATAAATAAAAAATCTAAAGGATTATGTTCTTCATTAAATCGTTGTCTCACTTCATAATAATAATCTTCAATATGTAGTAACTTATCTCCCTCTTCTTCCAAAAAATGTCGTACTATATTTGGATTGATATTATTCTCTTTTATTGCATTATAAAAATTTATCAAATGAGGATTGCTATCAGAAAGTATTGCAATATCAGGACGCATATTAAAAGCTACAACACCTGTTCCCATAAAAGGTTCTATCCAAGTACCTTCTATTTTTTGAGGAATAATATCTTTTATCCAAGGTACTAATTTTGTTTTGATACCTTGTGATTTAATTGGAGGGACAAAAATTTTCATTTTGCTCCTTTATTATTTTTGGGAATAATTAAAGAGGTATCCCCATTTCTATATTTGACAAAATCAATCAAACTATTTATCTTTTTAATACTTCCATCTTTAGAAGGAATAATAATTCTATTAAAATTCATCCAATAATCGTCAAACCATACTTCACCTAATTTAGAAAACATTCCTTTACCGAGACAAATATCTTCAATATTATTAATACTACCAATATTTGCAGTATTACCACTTCCACTTTTATCACTTGCAATTTTCCATTTTTCTACAGCAAAAAATCTAAAATTTTTAATGACTGATTGAATAGAATTTAATTCATCAATATCATAAGTTTCAGTCTCGTCTATTGTTAAATCTTCATCTCTATCATAAATAATACCCAAACAAAAATGAGCTTGATACTCTCCATAAGGAAATTGTATATTTTTACTGCTTTTTCTATCTTCAAAATAAGTACCATGAGAACCTAAAGTAAAACCATTACATAAAAAAGGTTTTTTAGAATTACGATAAGTTGTTTTAAAATCAAGAGCAAATTTTATTTTAGGATTATCTTTTTTAACAAGTGAAACATCAGGATAATAATTCTGATGTTTAGGTAAAACAACTTCATATCCATTATTCTTAGCAAATTCTAATATCTTTGGAAATAGATGTATCTCTAATATTTTAGATACAATTTTAGTATCATTTGAGATAGTATATATATTTTTATATACATCAATAAAACCCTTAATTGCCCATTCACCATCTTTTGTAGTTGTATATTCTCTTAATGTTTCAACAAATAATTGTAATTTTTTTTCAAACTCTTCTTTATTATTCATATTATTTATTTCCTTCTATCAAATCGTTTCCAAAGTATGTTCTAAAAAGATAAATAAAATTACAAATAAACTTATCCCTGCTGGTTTATTATATAATTTATTTGCTGTTAAAAACACTAACATTAAAGTTGCTATTAACATTGTTAAAATGTCAAAAAAATAGTTGGAGATATTTATACTTAATGGGTTAGCTAGTCCTGCGAAGCCCAACACTATGGTTGTATTTGCCATATTTGAACCAATGATATTTCCGATAGCCATATCAACTTTACCTTTTACTGATGCTGTAATACTAACTACTAATTCAGGAAGAGATGTTCCTAAGCTAATCATAATTATACCAATAACCCACTCTGATACACCAAAACTTTTAGCTATATTTGATGCACTTTCTACTGTGAAATTTGCACCTACAATTACAAATATTAACCCTACAAATATTAAGGGTATAGTATATAACCATCTAAATTCACTTTTATCAATCTCATTAATCTGCTCTTCTACAATTTCTTTAGCTTCTTTAACTAAAAATAGAATATATGCACTCATTAAAAGTAATAACATAATTGAATCAAACCTAGAGATGATGCCATCAAAAATAATTAATATAAAAACAAATATAGGGACTAAAGCCCAAAAACTATCTTTTTTAAAAAAATCTCTGTCTGGATTCATACTCTTTTTAGCAATAATAAATATTGTACCTAATACCATTGTTATATTTAGGATATTACTTCCAATTACATTAGCAATAGCAATTTGAGGTTTATTATTAAGACTTGCGATAACACTTGCTGCCATCTCTGGTAGACTTGTGCCTAAAGCTATAAGTGTTGCTCCTATAATAAACTCTGATATATTAAATTGTAATGCAATCTTTTCACTCTCTTGGACTAATAAATCAGCTCCCCAAATTAAAATTGCCATTGCAACTACAAATATAACAAAATCCATAATATTCCTTAATATATTGTTCTTACAATTAAGCTTTTAGGGAGAGAAAATTTTTCAATAATCTCCTCTTCTTTATCTCTCATCTCTCCATTATCTATCTCATGGTCAAATCCCAATAGATGAAGTAAGCCATGAATAAATAATAGAGTGAACTCTTCTTCATCACTATGTCCAAATATTTTAGCTTTATCGTATACAAAATCAATACATATTATAATTGACCCTAAGGGCATAAAGTCACCTTCAAGAGGAAAACTTAAAACATCTGTTGGACTATTTTTATCTCTATAAGTTGCATTTATATCTTGTATAGTTAAAGCGTCTGTAACTATTAGTTCTATCTCTCTAGTAGTAAAACTAGATGAAATCTTCTCTAAAATATCTAAAGGAGTAGTAAAATTTGTCTGATTATCTTCGATTATTAACATCTCAAATTATATCTAATATTCTTAAAATTATAACCTCTGAAGTTTTTTTAATCCTTCTTTTACTAATGTTTGAGTATCTCCTACTGCTCCTTGTAGTGCCTTATTGATAACCTCAGTTTTAAACCCTAAACTTTCTAATGCCATTCTTGCTTCATTTCTTGCTATTGAATTAGTATCATATTGACCATCAATAATAAAATCTGATAGTTCAAGAAGTATTCTACTTGCACTTTTTGGCCCAATTCCAACTACTTTTTTCAATAAATTAACATCTTTATTTGTAATAATTTCAGAGAATATTTCTGGTGAAAATGTAGAACATACAGCTAAAGCTACCTTTACGCCTACACCATTTATCTTAATTAATGTATCAAACATTTTCTTCTCATTTTTATCTATAAATCCAAAAAGAAGTTGAGCATCTTCTCTGATAATATGAGTTGTTAATAGTTTAATCTCTTTTCCTATTTCTGTAATAATATTTGAGGTATTTAGAGATATAAAAACTTCATAAATCAATCCATTTGTATTTATATGAAGAGATGTTGGTTCTATTTTTTCTACTTGACCTATAATTCCAACTATCATTATGACAACCAATTTTGAACAGCTGACGAGAAGTAATAACTTAATAAACCTACAACTAGACCCCATACTATACTTGCAAAAACATTAAGAATAATAAATTTCCTAAAATCATATTTACTTAATCCCATAATAATTGGAACTAAAGTTTTAATACCATATAGATATTTTTGTAAAAATACAACTGCCCAACCATATTTACGCATTAAAAGAATTGTTCTAGCGTGTATTCTGCCTTTAAATTTATCTAAATAAACTTTTACATCTTTTTTATTATTTTGTCCCATATAGAATAATACTGCATCACCTATAAAATTAAAAATAATGGCAATAGCAATAGCTAAGCCTATATCCATTTTTCCCATTGATGCTAAAATTCCTGCACCTGCAAGTGCTAACATTCCTCCACCAAAAGAGTAGAACGCTACAATTAGATAACCCCAACTAGCTAATAAATCAAATATATTTTCCAAATTAAGCCTTAATTTTATTGCGAATATTAACCAAAAAATACTAAAATAGTTAGTATACTTAGAAAAAAGAGAAGGTTATAAATGAAAATTTTGGTATCAGCACTTGAACCATCATCTAATCTACATTTAAAAGAGATTATGAAATATAAAAACAGCATAGAGTTAGTTGGTATATTTGATAAAAGTTTAGGAACTCCTAATTATGATATTTCTCAAATGGCGATTATGGGGTTTGTTGATGCTATAAAAAAGATAAAATGGTTTTTAAACTTGGCAAATGAGATGGTTAAATTAGCTAAAGATGTTGATAAAGTTCTTCTAATGGATAGTTCAGGATTTAATCTACCATTAGCAAAAAAGATAAAAAAAGCATATCCAGAGAAAGAGATTATATATTATATACTTCCTCAAGTGTGGGCTAGTAGAGCGAAGAGAGTTAAGAAATTAGAGAAGTATTGTGATAGATTATTAGGTATTTTGCCATTTGAAAAGGATTTTTATCAATCTAAATACTCGTATGTAGGTCACCCTTTATTAGATGAAATAGATTTTGATAATATAAATAGAGAAGAGTCAAATTCAATAGCATATCTGGCAGGTAGTAGAAAATCAGAGATAACCTCTTTAATGCCTATATATAAAGAGTTACAGAAAAAACTACCAAAGCATAAAGCCATATTGGTAATTCCCTCAACTTTTTCGGATAGTAGAATTATCGAGTTATATGGAGATATAAGTGATTTTGAGATTAGTCGAGATACGCATAGAACACTTAAAGAGTCTAAATTTGCTTATATTTGTAGTGGAACAGCTACACTAGAGGCTGGATTGATTGGAACACCTTTTACTTTGACTTATATAGCTAATAAGATTGATTTTTTTATAGGAAGTAATATATTAAAAATAGAACAGGTTGGATTAGCTAATATACTTTTAACACATTATAATAATACAACTTTACATAATGAGTTACTTCAAGATAGTGTGAATGTAGAGAATTTACTAAATGAGTATAATAATATGGATTATAAAAAATTTAAAATAAAATCAGAAGAGTTAAGAGCCTATTTGGCATTTGGAAGCAGTAAAAGAGTATCAGAAATTTTAATGGAGGATATTAAAAAATGTTAGTTCATATATGTTGTGCTGTTGATAGCCACTATTTTTTACAAAAACTACGAGAAGATTATCCAGATGAAAATTTAATCGGATTTTTTTATGACCCAAATATTCAGCCATATAGTGAATATCAACTTAGATTGCTAGATGTAAAGAGAAGTTGTAAACTATTAGATATAGAGTTGATTGAGGGTGATTATGATATTGATAGTTGGTTCAAAGTGGTTAAGGGATATGAAAAAGAGCCTGAAAAAGGGGCTAGATGTTCAATCTGTTTTGATAGAAGATTTGAAATATCGGCTAAAAAAGCAAGTGAGATTAAAGCAAAAAGATTTACCTCTACTCTATTAACAAGTCCTAAAAAGTCATTATCTCAACTTAAGAGAGCAGGAGATAAACTTGGAGAGAAATATAATATAGAGTTTATAGCTCCCGATTATAGAAAAGCATCTGGAACTCAAGAGCAGAATATTTTAGCTAAGAGAGATAAATTATATAGACAAGATTATTGTGGTTGTATATATGGTCTTACAATGCAGAGAGATTCGCAAGATAGGTTAGCTGATGAGCTTATATCGCCTATATCAAATCAGATACAACCTGAATCAATAGAAGAGAGATTAGAGCTGTATACAAAAAGATTAGAGTATGAAACAGATAATATAAATTATAAAATAATAAAGCAGAGATTTCTAAATTGGAGACTATTAAATGGATTAGTTAGAGTTAGAGGAGAGATAATTCCATCACATTTTTTACCATACTCATCAATTAAAAGTAAATATACAAGAGGGAAAATAGATTTTAATATAAAAGAGACATATTATATGAATAGAGATGAGGTAAGATTTATAGATTTAGATTATTATAACACTTTAACTAATAGTAATTATAAAGATGTAAAAGAGTTATTGTTTTCGCCACCACTATTTAATATAGAGGAGAGAATAAGAGCAGAGATAGAACCCTTATCTTATTCTACTAGTGCAATTATCGTTGTAGATAAAATCCCAGATAAAAAGATAGAGATTCTATTAGATAGTAAATTATACTTTGATGTTAGAGAGGTTTTAATTACCAACCTTCAGCAATATCAGTAATATAATATCCATTAGCCCATCTTGTTTTTATCTCATCATTAAAATCAGACCAATCTCTAGCACTAATATATCCTTGTTTTTGGAACTGATTATTTTTAGCAAAAATTCCAATCCATCTACCATACCCGTGCTCTAGTTTGGTTAAACGGTAACCATCTCTCCATTTTTCATTAGTTTCATCCATAAATCTATTAAACTTTTTACTATTTGTAAATAATTGATTTGTAAAATCTGTACCTTTTGTAAATAGAGCAGTCCAATAGCCTTTACCGTGTTTAATGTTGATGAGGTCATATCCAGCTTCCCACTTATCTCTAACCATCATATTTATATTTTCCCAACGGCGAACTTGAGTTATTGTTTGTTTTGTATATCCACTATTTTTAGCAAATATAACAACCCATCTACCATCACCATACTCCATATTAATAATCTTAGAGCCTTTACTAGTTTCAGATTTATATAATTTAGTTAAAGTTGTCCAATTCTTAGCAGTTTTAATATAACTATCTTTATATTTTGTACCTTTGCTAAAAACACCTATCCATAATCCAGCTCCATAAGTTATAGAAGTTATCTCATATCCTAAGTTTTTACGACTCTCAACAACAGTTAAAAAGTCACGCCAAGCACCTCTTGTATCATAAGCTTGTGCTGTATAGCCTGTTCCTTTAGAGAAGAACGCAACCCATTTATGATTAGCTGATTGTGCCGATATTGAAAATAATACAAATAAAATTGAAGTTAAAAGAAGATTTTTAAATCTCATAATATACCTTTATAGAAAAATAAATAATAATATGAGATTATTCTAGCATTTTTTGTTAAAATTTAACTATACATCACATTTTTTAGTAATTAAACAAGCAGGGCAGAAGTTTGCTAATCCAGCAATAAGAGGAATTGCTCCAAGATAAAACCACGGATTAGCACTATATACACCAAATCCAATTAATCCTAATCCAACAACTATTCTAATTGGTCTACAAACTTTTCTTAATTTATTAATATCCATTCTTATATCCTTTATTTTTTTGAATTATACTCTTTTTAACATATTAAATAACTTTTTATAATCTATATTATTAGTATACCTAATTACTGAATAATATAATAGGGCATATCTTATATATGGTTTAAACTCTATATATGAATCTTTAATGCCATAAGATATAAGTAATTTTTTTAATTTATTCATATTTATATGAACCTCATCATAACACCAAGAGATAGCTACAACAGCTAAATCAAACTTAAAATCACCAACAGAAGCATCAGAAAAATCATATACTCCACTAAGCCTATTATTTAAAAACTTAGCATTATCCACAAACAAGTCACCATGAATAATTCCATCATCTTTTAACTCTATATCTATTTCATTAAAATATTTTAAAAAAGGTTCATATTTACTTTTGATTATCATATCTAATAATACATCTTTACTAAATATTTTTATATTTTTATTAAAAATATTTTTCGTTTTAGAGTGCATAAGTTTTAAAAATTTTCCTATCTCTTCAATATTTTCCAAAGAAGGGTTATATCTACTCTCGCCTTTTATTTGAGTATAAACTATAACCTCTTTACCATCAATTATAAATCTATCTAAAACTTTGGGTACTCTCATATCTTTCAATATATTTAATATTTCTATTTCATTATCTATAAATAACCTATTCTTATTCTCAAAATATTTTATTACATACTTATCATCTAAAAGATATACACTATCAGAAATCCCATCAGTTGTAGGAATAAGTGTAAAATTATGATATTTAGATGGAAGTTGCATTCTGTTTATTATTCTTTTAATTCCCATTCGATATTATGCTATAATCAATATAAAAAATAGGATTACTAATGGCACAAATTTTAGACGAAATTATAAAAAAAACAAAAGATGATTTAGAAAAAAGAAAAATAGAGTATCCTGTTGAGTGGTTAGGTCGTTCTTTAGCATTTAATCCATTTGTTCCAAAAGATGTTCACGGTTTTTTAAAAGCAACAGATGAAAATCCTTATCGTATAATAGCTGAAGTAAAAAAGGCAAGTCCGAGTAAAGGAATTATTAGAGAAGATTTTGACCCAATTCAGATAGCTCAACAATATACAGAGGGTGGAGCTGATGCGTTATCTATTCTTACTGAACCTCACTATTTTCAAGGAGATAAAGAGTATTTAGGAATGATAAGAAGATATACACATCTACCATTATTAAGAAAAGATTTTATAGTTGATAAATATCAATTGGTAGAAGCTTTAGCTTTTGGAGCTGATTTTGTTCTGTTGATTGCAAAGGCATTAAGTAGAAAAGAGTTAAAAGAGCTTTATGAGTATAGTCTACATTTAGGATTAGAGGTTTTGGTAGAAGTTCACGACAAATCCGACCTTGTTAAAGCTATGTTTGCAGGAGCGAATATTGTAGGAATAAATCATCGAAATTTAGAAACATTTAAAATGGATATGACTCTTACTGAAAAGTTAATTCCTTTAATTCCTAATGGTAAAATAATTGTAGCAGAGAGTGGAATTAATGACCATCAAACAGTTAAAGAGCTTAGTAAAATTGGAGCTGATGCCTTTTTAGTTGGAGAACACTTTATGCGTCAAGATAATATTATAAATGCAGTGAAAGATTTAAAATATGGAAAGAGTTAATTCTCTTTCATCTTTCACGATACAATTATATCTATAACTCCAGCCTCTTCTATTTTTAAATATCTATCCGTAATCATAACAATATCCCCATCTAACTCTATCAAATTATAATCATTATCCAAATCTATATTTAGATTATCTACTTTTCCATAAAAACTTCCAAATTTTCTTATAAAACTAAATGGAGTAAAAATAAAAAATCTCTTAGAGCTTAATAGCATAAATGGAGTCATAACAATATGTACAGGAAAAAGAAATATAACAGATAATAGATATTTAGATAAACCATTCTTGATAATCCCAAATCTAAGGGTTTCAGATAACATAATATGTTGTAAATCTCCCATATTCCCAGCAGAAAACAGAAATATTTCACTATTCAAGCTAAAAAAATTATGTTTATTCACTTTAAGATTACTATCTCTCTCTATTTTCTCTAAAATTTTAAAAACATTATCAACTCTATGCATTTTAGCAATAACATTAAATGAACCTATTGGATTTAATATTATTCTAGGAAGCCGTTCCAAATGATAACACTCTTTCAAAACTCTTCTAATCATACCATCACCACCACTAATAATCATATAATCATACAAATCTATATTTATATCAGATGATAAGTACTTTAAATTAACTATCTCTAATTTATCATATATAATTTCTTTTCCAATAGATAATATCTTCATAAAAATCCTTTTCTTATTTAAACTTAGAATAAAAATTCTAACATAAAGAGTATCAAATAAGCATTTATTTTAGATAATAATTCAATGAAACACCTGATTCCCAATGGCGTAAGTTAAGAAATTAATAATTTTTTATCAAATATCCGTTCCCCTGAAATACTTGAAAATAATTTATAAAATAAAATGAAAAAGCTTAACTTAACGCCAAAGTTAGCAATCTCTATTTTAAAATACCTATCCTTTGCATAAGCTAAACAGATGATGCTGTTACTCTTCTATATTCTCTCCCACTATCAACGCACTCAAAATTCCAATTAAAGAGGCTATAAATACAATAGTATATCCTGTTGGTAAATCTAATTGATATGATACAATAAGAGCTATTATTATAATAATTGAACCTATTACCCACGAAAAAATCAAATTTGAGAATCTATTTTGCATAAGTGATAAATATGCAGGAACTATAAGAAGAACAAAGACTACAAGTACTCCTGCTAGTTGCACTGATGAAGTAACTGTAAGTGCTAATAGACTAAAGAAAAGAAGTTCTTTGGCTACACCTGATAGCTTATGATAGAGTAGAAAAAATATAGTTGCTACAAAAGTGTATAAGATAAATGGCTCCCATAAATCAGAAGCAGTTGTAAAGAGTATATCTGTAGCTTGGAGTTTGTTAAAAAGTTCTGTACCTTGTGTCGTATTTGAAAGTAGTACGATAATGCTACTTGCACCAAAAGCATAAAGCATTCCTATAAATGCCTCTATGTGTTTGACTCTATAACTTGCTAGAGTAATAACTCCTGCACCTATAAGTGCAAATAGAAGCGTAAGTAGAAAACTATATCTTCCATCAAAAAATAGTAAGCTCATTGCTACACCAATGGCAGCAAACTGCCCTATGGCGAGGTCAGTAAATATGACCCCTCTTTTAATAATTTCTAGTCCAAAAATTGTATGGATAAAAACTAAAAGTATAGCTAGTATAAATGCAGGATATAAAAGTGTGATTAGTGACACAATCGCTCTTCTATTGTAGTATAAAAGCTTTGTAGTGACTTTGTACCACTCACACTCCCAACATCGTGAGGTAGGATAATAACCTTAGCACCTGTTTTTTGTGCAATAAATTTTGCTGTTCTCTTTTCGTGATATACATCTTGTATAATATTTTTAATATTCTCTTGTTTTATTTTCCTAATAAGCTCTAGTGTATGTTTAGAACTAGGAGAAATCCCTGGAAGTGGTTCAATATTGGCTAAAGATTTAATATTATATCGTTTTAGAAAGTAGTTAAATAGCTCATGGTATTGAATTATTTTTTTACTTTTACACTGTTTCATTCCTCTATCAAAGGTACTCAAAAATCCTCTCCACTCTTTGGTAAATACTTTAAGGTTTTTAGCATATAGATTTTTATTAGTAGGGTCTACGATACTAAGCTTTTTTGTAATTAATTTAGCGATAGGTAATATATTATGTGGGTCAGTATCAAAGTGTGGATTTCCTTCTGGATGCACATCACCCATAGCACGAGATACAGATTTTGGTATATCTATAAGATGAATTGCACGGCTTACATCTACAAAACCTTTTGAACCTATACGCACTTTAGGATTATTGCCACTTCTAATAAGAGGTGGCAACCAACCTATCTCTAATCCTGCACCATTAGCAACAAGTAAATCTGCACGAGAAATGGCAGGAATTAACGAAGGCTTAGGAGTGATAAAGTGTGGGTCACGCTTTGGAGAAGCTAAAACCTTAACCTTAACAGCATCACCACCTACAGCTTGTACGATTTTGCCTAAATATGGGTAAGAAGCGATGACATATATTTTTGCCAAGCCAAAGCTAGAGAGTAGTGTAAGTAATAGTAGTGTGTTTTTAATATTTTTCATTATATTTTCCTAAAATGCGTGTGCACCATGTGCACCTGCCTCAATGGTAACTCCAAAAAGAATTGTTGAACTGTTTTCTCTTTCATCATTTATACCAAATACTTTAGAACGGTCATAGGTATATTGTAGTCTAAATTTTGTAAATTCAAATGGTTTATACTCTAACATTGCTGTATATTTATCAAGGTCATCTGGTGCTGTATCAATATTTTTATAGAGGTCATCATATCGTACTCCTGTTGCCCAGTTTTGGTCATAACGATAGATAAGTTGTGTATAAAACCCTGCTTGTTTAACTGTTTGTTCAGTTGTATCTTTATCTCTGTAAAGCAGTTCAGATTGCCACATAAGTGAACTGTACCCATCTAATTCTGTCTTAATTGTAAAATCTGTACCATAAATATCAGTATCACCACCTTCACTATTTTTCCCATGAAGTATAGAAGCACCTGCAAGTACCGTAGTATCATTACTTAGGTCAAAACTACTTTTAAGATACCCAATATATAGATTATTTGTTTCTGTATCTCCAAAGCTAATATCATTATTACCTTGTAAAGCTTCAAATCCTGCCATTAGATAAGTATTTTCTGTTGGAAGTACCCATTGAAGTTGCACCCCTGCATCATTAATACCTTCTGTACCAAGTAATCCTTCAAATACAAGTGGTTGTGAAGTAAAATTCCACGCATGTTGGTGTATAGAGTTTATGCGTCCAAAGTTACTTCTAAATTTACCAACTTTAGCATTTAAACCATAAGGTAATTTTCTAGTTGTAAGATATGCTTCTTCTATCTCAAAACTATCAGGACGAAGATGAAAAATAGCATCGGCATCAAACCATGGCCCAACAGTTGAGTGAAGTGCAAGTTCTGCGTAGTTGAGATTAAAACCTCTATTTTTATTAAAAGGTATTTCACTAGGGTTTGCAGGGTCATAGCTACTAAATCCAGGGATATAATAACTCTCATAGGTACTATTATCCACATCTCTTGAGACCATAGAGCCATCTAATATGAGAGCAATATCTGGCAAAAATGATTTTTGGTCAAAAGTTTTTGCTGTTTGAATGGTAGGTGTCTCATCTTTTGATTCATTTACTTGTTGTTTTGCTTCAAGTTCTGAAACACGAGCTTTTAGTTTTTCCAATTCACTTTGTGCAGAGAGCATAGTCGATGCACAGAGTGAAAGAAGTATAAGTTTTTTTGTCATACTGTTTCCTTAATTATAAATAGTTTATGGTTTATTGTTTTAGTTTAAAATTAAGAAAATAGAGGTGGAGCTTGAGAGTTGAAACCTTTTAAATTTCTATATGGAAGTGGTTTATCTATAATTAATATTTGAATAATATAAGCCGTAATAGAAACTATATTATCTGGAGTTTCAGAAAGGTCTCCCCCATGCATATTATGTGTAAGCACACATATTTTACATTGAGAACTTGAACTATTCATATCTTTGTGTATATGAGATGCACTTAATATGGTAGCTAAAGTATAAACGAATATAAGTAAGCGTTTAAAAGGTAATTTATATTTCATATTTCCAAATAATTATTTTAATTTTTGATAAGTATAACTAAATGGAACTTACAAATATACCCTTAACTCTTCACTTTGAGGATAAGCAATTGTAAACTAGATAAAATTATTAAATTTATTCAAACACTATATTTAAAGATTCTCTACAATCATATAAAACATCTTCCTCAACAAAGCCAATTTTTTTAATCAAGCGTTTTTGAGATAGTGAACGAACTTGGAAAAGGTCTATCGTTGATATCTTTTTTAATCCATTTTTAGAGTTTGGTTCAATAATAACCATCCAAGGTACATCTCTATAGTATTCTTTAAAATCTGTTATAGGAGCTATAACTTTAAGAGCTAATTTACCAACCATATTATTATTTAGGACGATACATGGTCTCAATTTTTTCATCTCTGAACCAATAGTTGGGTCTAAGTTTATCTGCCAAATTTCACCTTGTTTCATATAAAATTTTCACTATCTAAAGAGGTAAACTCTGTAAGTTTATCACTATTCTCATACTCATCTTCCATCATCTCTACTGCTTTTTGGAGCTTTATCTTTTTTTGTTCAGCCAAATAACTCTCTATAGCTAATTTTATAATTTCTGATTTTGAAGTACTTATTTCGTGCTTTAATTTATTTAAAGCTATATTCATACTATTAGGTAAAGAAAAAGTTATTCGGGCATACTCTACTTGTCTAGCTGTTATCATAACAATACTCCTAATTTTAATATGTTTATATTATACATCATTTTTTGATGCTTGTCAAACAAATGGGGTCAGGTGATGATTTATGCAAAATATGATATAATTAATCAAAAAGGATAAAAGATGGCTAGAAGACCACGCGTGGATATGGCAGGTTATTATCATATTATTAATAGAGGTGTAGAGAAAAGAGTTATTTTTTTAGATGCTGATGATTATGAATATTTTGAAGAGTTATTAGAGAAATATACCAAAGATTTTAATATCACAATGCACAATTATGCACTAATGAGCAACCATTATCATCTGCTTATAGAGACTCACCAAACTAATCTTTCTAAGTTTATGAGACAGATAAATGCCAATTATGCTATCTATTTTAATAAAAAATATAAAAGAGTGGGGCATCTTTGGCAAGGTCGATTTAAGTCTTGGTTTGTTACTAATAAGGCATATTTGTATACACTTATTATCTATATAGAACAGAATCCTATTAAAGCTAATATTGTAGAGAGGATAGAGGAGTATCCATATAGTTCAGGGCATATATTTCTTAACTACGACTCTATTCCAAAATGGCTTAGAAAATCATATCTAGCAAAAAACTATAAAGGCAATAAAGACGCTATTAGAGAGTTTTTATATACAACAATAGACCAAGACCAACTTAAAGAGCTTAAAACATCTTCATCACTGATGGGTGCGACAAATACAAAAGAGTTAGATATAAAAAAACTCAAACAGTTATTACAGGGTTTTAACGATAAAACAGAGAGAAATCGTTTAATTGTAGAAGCTTATAAAATGGGTTATTCTCAACATAGAATAGCTAAAGTTTTAGGGGTTGTGCAGTCTACTATTCATAGGATTATCAAAAATGCATAAAGCATCACCTGACCCCTCTAGCTATTAAGAATAAATAAAGAGTAAAAATACTATTATAACCATCTTTCAGATTAAAATAAGGGAATTATTACGATGATAAAAAATTTGTTATCAATGAAAATGGCAGTTTTGCTAATGTTTATATTTGGTATTACAATAGGAGGTGCTACTTTTATTGAAAATGATTATGGCACACAGACAGCTAAAGCTTTAGTTTATAATGCAAAATGGTTTGAGTTATTTTTATTTTATTTTATTGCTATATTAGTATTTAATATTATTAAATTCAAGTCATATAAAAATAAATTACCTGTATTTATTTTTCACTTTTCATTTTTAGTAATAGCAATTGGTGCTGTTATGACTAGATTTATTGGATTTGAAGGTATTATGCATATTAGACAAGGAGAAGTTAGTTCTAATATTGTTTCTGATGTTCAGGTTCTTCAACTATCACTAGAGAATGGAAAAGATAAAGCTCATTATGAGAGACCTTTATATCTCTCATCTATGACAAAGAATAATATTAATGATTCAATTAGTGTTGGTGATAAAACTCTGAAATATGAACTTATTAAATATATCCCAAATGCTCAAAAAGATATTATTAGTAGTAAAAATGGTAAAAAGATATTAGAGTTTAAATTACTTGGTTCTAATACTAGAGGGAAAATAGTTCCTATTGTCTCTGGAGATGAGTATGATGCAGGTACTTTTGTTATATCTTATAATAAAAAATCTAATACTGATAAACCTCAATTTGTTGTAAATGATGATGGCGATAAGCTTACTATGACAACAACTTATCCAATCGAATATTTGCGAATGAATGATAAGAAGAGTGGAAAAGTTAAAGCAGGGAAGTATTTATTAGAAAAGAGATATTTATATCAGTTTAATGGTAATGCTGTAGTTTTAAAAAATATACACGAAAAAGCAATTGTTGATTATAAATCTATAGGTCTTAAATCAAAATCGGGTAGACCAGAGCTATTGAGTTTAAAATTAACTGTTGGAGATAAATCTAAAGTTATTGATATTATAAATAATAACGGCACAGTTGGGGATATTCAAAATATTAAATTAAATGGTGTTAATATAAATATATCTTATGGTTCTAAAGTAATTCCTATTCCATTTGGTATAAAATTAGTTAAATTTGATTTAGAGAGATACCCTGGTTCAATGACTCCATCATCTTATGCGAGTGATGTTGTATTAATAGATAAAGAGCAGAATATAAATATGCCATATAGAATATTTATGAATAATGTTTTAGACCATAGAAATTATAGATTTTTTCAATCCTCTTATGATATGGACGAGATGGGAACTATATTATCTGTAAATCATGATATAGGAACTATTCCAACATATTTGGGTTATTTTCTTCTAATGGTAGGAATGTTATGGTCACTTTTTTTGAAAAAAGGAAGATTTCAAACTCTATTGAGAAATGTTAAAAAGATTCAAAGTGCAGGTGCTGTTATATTAGTTGTTGGAGTATTATTTAATATTCCATTAATTGCAGATGATAGTAGTGTTATATATAAATATGATAAAGTACATTCTGAGAAATTTGGTCATTTAATAATTCAAGATAATCAAGGTAGAATGAAACCTATTAATACGATAGCACACGATGTTGTATCTAAAATTACAGGTAAATCATCTATTTTAGGACTCTCAGTAGACCAGATATTTTTAGGAATGCTAACCCACCCAACAGAATATCAAAATATTCCAATGATTAAAATAGGTCACCCTAAAATAGCTATCGCATTAGGATTAGATAAGTCTGCTAAAGTAGCAAAGTTTACCGATTTTTTTACAGATAAACATGAGTATAAATTATATAAAGATATATCAGATGCTGTACGAAAAAAACCTTTAGAGAAGAGTCAATATGACAAAGAATTAATAAAAATTGATGAGAGACTTAATGTCTCTTCAATGGTATATTATGGTTCTCTATTAGCAATATATCCTAGACCTAATGATGAAAATAATAAATGGTTTTCACCAATAGAAGCTATTAAAACTTTTCCATCAAAAGATGCTCAAATGGTTCAACTTATTACAAGAAATTATTTTCAAAATGTAGAGTATAGTCTACAAAGTGGTGATTGGTCAAAAGCAGATGAAGGGTTATCTTTTATAAAAAAATATCAAAACTCTTATGGTAAAGAAGTTATTCCATCGGAAAATCATATATCTATGGAGATTTGGTATAATAATTTAGGTCTCTTTTCTAAACTTGTGCCTTTATATCTATTTTTAGGTATTGGACTACTACTTTTTGCATTTATAAATGTTTTAAAACCTAATATTCTTATGGATAGAGTTATGAAAATATCTTGGAATATATTAATTATTGGATTTATAATTCATATAATTGGAATGGCTTTAAGATGGTATATTGCTGGACATGCTCCTTGGAGTAATGCTTATGAGTCTATTGTCTTTATAGCAGGTTCAACTGTTATTGCAGGTTTAATTTTAGCTAAAAACTCACCTTTTACTTTAGCAGGAACGGCTCTTTTGGCAGGTATAACAATGGCAGTAGCTCATATGAATTTTATCAATCCAGAGATAACAAATTTAGTACCAGTTTTAAAATCATATTGGCTTATGATACATGTTGCAACTATTATATCTGGTGATGGATTCCTAGGGTTAGGTTCTATCTTATCTCTATTTGTTTTAATCTTATTTATTATAAGAAAAGATAGTAATAGTGAAAATATAGACCGTTCAATTAAAGAGTTAACTAACTTAGCAGAGATGAGTTTAATTATAGGACTTATGCTAATGACTGTTGGTAACTTCTTAGGTGGAGTTTGGGCAAATGAGAGTTGGGGAAGATATTGGGGTTGGGACCCTAAAGAGACTTGGGCAGGTGTTACTATTTTAATATATGCAACAGTTTTACACTTAAGATTTATCCCAGCACTTAAATCAACTTATATATTTAATGTAGCTTCAGTATGGGCATATAGCTCTGTTTTAATGACATATTTTGGAGTAAATTATTATCTATCTGGTCTACACTCTTATGCAGCAGGAGACCCAATACCATTTCCAATGTGGGCTTGGTATAGTATAGCAGTATTATTAGTTTTAACAATTCTTGCTAGTAGAAATAGAAAATTAAGTAAAAGATAATCTGATGTTGAGTTATAGAAAAAATATAATTATTTGGATTTTAATATTAACTCTATTCTCAACAGGTTGTTCAAATAAACATAAAGTATCTAATAAACGAAGAACAACTGTTGATAAAAATAATGTAGAGTATAAAATAGGAACATCTGATGGTTGTAAAACAGCTAAAGGAACTTATACAAAAGACCATGCAAAATTTAGAGTTGATTTAGATTATCACGAAGGTTGGTTCAATGGAAGAGAGAAATGCCAAATTGCCATTTGGTAAGTCTTAACCACCCTTTTAAGACCTTTAGGATACAATCGCGTTTAAATATAGGGGGTCTATTTGTATGAAAAGAAAAAGAATTTTAGTTAAATTTTCAGGTGAAGCTTTAGCTGGAAAAGATGGATTTGGAATTGATACAAAGGTTCTAAAATATATAGCAGATGAGATAAAAGAGTTAGTTAATAATAATATAGAAGTTGCCATAGTTGTTGGTGGTGGAAATATTATTCGTGGTGTAACAGCTGCAGAAGATGGAATAATAAGTAGAACAAGTGGTGATTATATGGGAATGTTAGCTACTGTTATTAATGGTGTAGCAATCCAAGAGTCTTTGGAGCATATAGGAATAGATGCTAGACTTCAATCTGCTATTGATATGCAAGAGATTGGAGAGTCTTTTATTATTAGAAGAGCTAGAAGACATTTAGAAAAGGGAAGAACTGTTGTATTTGCAGGTGGAACAGGAAACCCATATTTTACAACAGACAGTGCAGGAACTCTTAGAGCTTCAGAGATAAATGCTGATATGCTTATTAAAGCAACTAAGGTTGATGGCGTATACGATAAAGACCCAAATAAATTTAAAGATGCTAAAAAATTAGATAGATTGAGTTATGATAAAGCATTAACAGAGAATATAAAAGTTATGGACGATACATCAATAGCATTAGCAAGAGAAAACAATATGCCTATAATAATATGTAATATGTTTGAAAAAGGAAATTTATTAGCAATTATTAATGGTGATATGTCATTGTGTTCTGTTGTGGGTGCAAAAATAAATAGTGAAAAGGATAATAAATGAGAGTTGAACAGTTAACAGCTAAAGCATTAGCAAATGTAAATTTTGATAGATACTTACTTACCATTGCAGTTGGTAAAAGAGCTGACGAGTTATCAAAAGGTGCTGCACCTATGATTGATTTTGATAAAAATAGGTCTAAATATGCAGACATCGCACTTCGTGAAATAGCTGAAGGTAAAATAATTGTTAGTACAGAGTGGTAAACTCCTGTGGACGCTTTTATTGCCAAAGCTAAAGATATAGACAATATAGAAGATGCAACACTCTTCTTATATGAGTATATCTCTCCAAAATCTGATATAGTTTCTCGTGCATTAAATTTAGCACTCAAAGCCCACGATGGGCAGGTAAGAAAGAGTGGTGAACCATATATTGTACATCCTATTTTAGTAGGTGCAATTACAGCATCTATGAGTGGTGATGAGATGATGGTTGCAGCAGCTTTACTTCATGATGTTGTAGAGGATACAGAATATACTCTTGGCGATATGTATGATGATTTTGGTGAAGATGTAGCACACATGATTGATGGTCTAACAAAAATTATTGAAATTGATGTAAAAAGTGACCTCTCCTCTGTATCTAATGATAGACTTATTAACTCTGCTTTAACATTTAGAAAAATGCTTATAGCATCTATTAAAGATGTTCGTATTCTTGTTATAAAACTTTGCGATAGATTTCATAATATGTTAACACTTGATGCTTTATCTCCAGAAAAACAAAAAAGAATAGCTGAAGAGACTTTAGTTGTATACGCACCTATTGCTCACCGTTTAGGTATATCTAGGCTTAAAAATTATCTTGAAGATTTAAGTTTTTATTATATCTATCCAGACGATTGGAATGAGATAGAAAATTATTTAAAATCCAATAATCAGAGTTTAGAATTTAAATTAAATGATTTTATCAATAGAATTAATAGTGTTATGTTAAGTCATGGATTTCACCCAGATAGCTTTGAAATTTTAGGTCGAGTTAAACATAATTATTCTATTTATCTTAAAATGCACAGAAAAGGTGTAACTATTGATGAGGTTCTTGATTTATTAGCTGTCCGTGTTATAGTAAAAGAGCCTATTGATTGTTATAGTGTTTTAGGACTTCTTCATATTGAATTCAAACCTCTTATTTCACGATTTAAAGATTATATTGCTCTACCTAAAGAGAATGGATATCAAACAATTCACTCAACAATATTTAATGAAGATGGAATAGTTGAAGCTCAAATTAGAACTATTGAGATGCACAAACTTGCAGAATATGGAATAGCAGCTCATTGGAAATATAAGAGTGGAAATGATAAAGTTAATTTAGAGTGGCTAGAGAGTTTAAATTATCAAAAAGAGTCTATCGAAGAGTTTTACGCTTTAGCAAAATGTGATTTATTTAGTGAAGATATAGCAGTATATACTCCCAAAGGTGACTATTTTACTCTTCCAAAAGGTTCTGTGGCTCTTGACTTTGCTTATGCTATTCACTCTGAAGTTGGAGCTTTAGCTAGTGGTGCTTTAATTAATAATCATAAATCATCTCTTCTTAGTACACTTAAAAATGGTGATATTGTAGATATTATTAAAGATAAAGAGAATAGAATGCACTGCTCTTGGATTGATGCAGTTGTAACATCAAAAGCTAAAGATGGTATATCTAATGGTTGTAAGCATCGATTAAAAGAGAGTAATGAAAAGAGTGCTTATAATATTTTATCAACTCTTTTAGATTATAGAAGAGATGGAATAGAAGATGTTATAGAAGATTTAAACTATACACACTCATTGCATAAACTACCAAATCATCTTGATTATTATAAAGAGGTAATTCATAGAATGGCCTATTATCTTGGTAAAAAACAGGTACGATTCTGGGAACTTATGAAAAAAGGTTATAAAAAACCTAACTTAAGAGAGATAGAACATTTTAGATTTTATACAAATAAACCATTTGATATAATAGAATTTGATTACTGTTGTCACCCGAAAGTTGGTGATGAAATTGTAGCCTTTTATGAAACTAATAAAGTAGTTATACATCATAAATTATGTAAAAAAGCATATCAAAAGATTCTTGATAAAACACCTATGCTTTTTGTTGAATGGAAAACAAGTAGATTGTCTCATTATCGTTTAATCATAAGCTTACAAAATAAAAGAGGTGCATTAGCTGATTTATTAAATAAGTTATCTGCATTAAATTTAAATGTTACAAGTATTGAATTAGGAATAAAAAGTAGTGATAGTGCTGAATATTGTCAAATAGAAGCAGAGAGTTCAGAGTCTAAAAAAAGTTTATTAAAAGAGAAGATTGCACAGAAATTTAAACTTATAGACATCATTAGCCTTGATGATGCTTATAATAAATAAAAGGGTTAATTATGGTACTAAAAGAAGCTATAGATGAAATCAGTAGAGGAACTGCTGAAATAATTGATAAAGAACGAATAGAAAAATTAGTTAAAGAGTATTTAGAGAATGGTAAGGGGTATACAGTAAAAGCTGGATTTGACCCAACAGGTGCTGATTTACATCTTGGTCATACCGTTTTACTTCAGAAGTTAGCAATTTTCCAAAAATATGGAGCAACAATTCAACTTTTAATAGGTGATTTTACTGCAACTATTGGAGACCCAACAGGTAAAAGTGAAACTAGAAAAGTTTTAGATGAAGCAACTATTATGGAAAATGCTAAAACATATCAAGAGCAAGTTTTTAAAGTTTTAGATAGTTCAAAGACAGAAGTTGTATTTAATTCGACTTGGTTAAATGAGCTAGGAGCTAAAGGTTTAATTGCTTTAACTATGACATATAGTGTAGCTAGAATGTTAGAGAGAGATGATTTTGAAAAGAGATACAAATCTAATCAGAATATAGCTATTTCAGAATTTTTATATCCACTTCTTCAAGGTTATGATAGTGTAGCTCTTAAAAGTGATATTGAGATAGGTGGAACAGACCAGAAATTTAATCTATTAATGGGTAGACATCTTCAACGAAGTTATGCAGTAGGAAAAGAACAAGCAGTCTTAACAATGCCTATTTTAGAGGGTTTAGATGGTGTCCAAAAGATGAGTAAATCATTAAATAATTATATTGGAATTACTGAAAAGCCAAAAGATATTTATGGAAAGATTTTATCGATTTCAGATGAATTAATGTGGAGATATTATGAGCTTCTTAGCTCTTTATCATTAGAAGATATAGCAGATTTAAAAGATGGTGTAAGTAATGGTAATCTTCATCCAAAAGTAGTTAAAGAGAATTTAGCTCTTGAGATTACAGAGAGATTTTATGATAAAGAGTTAGCAATAGGTGCAAAAGAGGATTTTGATAGCGTATTTAAACAGAATAAAATACCTACTGATATAAAATCTTATGAGATGGAAGATAATATCTGGATTTGTAAAGCTTTAGTTGAGGCATCTATTGAACCTTCTACATCTCAAGCAAGACGAGATATTAAGCAGGGAGCTGTTAGAATTAATCAAGAGAAAATTAGTGATGAGAAGATGCAATTATCTAAAGGTGATTATACTCTTCAAGTTGGAAAAAGAAAATTTGCACAAGTAAGGATTATATAATGCTATTAAAATCTTTTAAAATTGGAAAACATACAATTAGTAAACCTATAATTCAAGGTGGTATGGGTGTAGGAATATCTTGGGATAAATTGGCAGGAACTGTTAGCAAAGAGGGTGGATTAGGTGTTGTTAGTTCAGTTGGTACTGGAGTATATAATAATCGAGAGTATGCCCATAAGATTAAAAAAGATATGCGACCATCAGAAGCAGAAAATTTTTACTCTAAAGATGGATTAATTGCAATATTTAAAAAAGCAAGAGATATTTGTGGAGATGCACCTTTAGCTTGTAATGTATTATATGCTTCTGTTGATTATAATCGTATTGTAAAAGATGCTTGTGAAGCTGGAGCAGATATGATTATTACAGGTGCTGGATTACCATTAACAATGCCTGAAGCTACAAAGGATTATCCTGATGTAGCATTAATTCCTATTGTTTCAACAGCAAAAGCTTTAAGAATTTTGTGTAGAAGATGGAAAAAAACTCATAATAGACTACCTGATGCAGTTATTGTTGAAGGACCGTTAAGTGGTGGACACCAAGGATTTAAATATGATGATTGTTTCTTACCTAAAAATCAATTAGAGGTTATACTGCCTCCTGTTGTGGAAGAGGTAAAAAATTGGGGAAATATCCCAGTAATTGCTGCTGGTGGTATTTGGGACAAGAATGATATTATAAAAATGTTAGAACTTGGAGCAACTGCTGTTCAAATGGGAACTAGATTTATCGGAACAGTTGAATGCGATGCTCATGATAATTTTAAACAAGTTATTCTTGATGCAAAAGAGGAAGATATTAAACTTCTTAAATCACCAGTAGGATACCCTGCCAGAGGAGTTAAAACAAATCTGCATACTTTAATTGAAGAGAAAACAGCACCTAAAATATCTTGTGTATCAAATTGTGTAGCTCCGTGTAATCGTGGTGTAGAGGCTAGAGAAGTTGGATATTGTATTGCTGATAGATTGAGTGATGCCTATGATGGATTAACAGAATCAGGACTATTTTTCACTGGTTCAAATGGATATAGATTAAATAATATTATAACAGTTAAAGAGTTGATGGATAAATTGATGAATGGTGAAGGATAATTTTTGAGGATAATTTGGCTTATACTTTTTTGGAGTTTAACAACAAGTTCACTTATCTCTGATGCAAATATTCTTAAGAAAGTAGAAGTTAGAAATAAAGAGCTTCATCTTACATTTAGTCGATGGTTAAACATTAAAGATGTTAAGAAAATGGTTCTACATAATCCTCCTCGAGTTGTTATAGATATAAAAAATAGTCGTTTATCAAATAACAAAGTGGCATCTAATTTATCCTCAAAAGGTGTAAAATCTTTTCGTATATCTCAATATAAAAAAAATATAGTTAGATTAGTAATAGAGAGTTATAAACAATATAAATGCAATAATTATCAGCCTATGTCTTCTCGTTCATTTTATCATATTACTCTTCCAAAAAAATCAAATGGTATAACTATATCTACTGTTATAGAGGGTGAGCATTGTTCAACTGATATTAATTCTAATGATGACGAGTATGAAGATGAAAAGCCATTTATGCCAACTATATTTACATCTACCTCATCAAGAAATAAAAAGAGATATACTGTTGTTGTAGATGCAGGACATGGTGGAGGAGATAGTGGAGCTATTGGAGGTAAACACTATTATGAAAAAACTGTTGTTCTTCAAATTGCAAAGAGAGTTTCAAAATATTTAAAAGCTAAAGGCTTTATTGTCAAGATGACACGAAATGATGATAGATTTATAAAGTTAAAGAATAGAACAAAATTTGCAAATAGAAATAAGGCAGATATTTTTGTATCAATTCATGCTAATGCAGTTGGTAAGAAGAGTAGAAGAAATATTGTACATGGTGTAGAGACATATTTTTTACAAACAACAAGAAGTGCTAGAGCCTCTCGAGTAGCAGCCAAAGAGAATAGTGTTGTTTTAAATAGAAACGATAGATTAAGTAATAATGTCATATTAAATTCTGTATTATCTGGTCCAAAGTTAGTTCAATCTCATAAATTAGCCATAGATATACAGAAAAGAGTTATTAGTAATTTAAAGAAAAGATACAAAGGTGTTAATAATGGTGGAGTTAAACCAGCTCCATTTTGGGTATTAGTTGGAGCTCAAATGCCATCAGTTCTAGTAGAAGTAGGATATATAACTCATCCAAGAGAGAGAAAAAGATTATTTAACCCATCATATCAAGATAAAATAGCAAGAGGTATAGCAGAAGGTGTAAAAAGTTATCTAATTAATCATGAAAAAGATATATATTAAAGAGGGAATTATGAGAAAAATTATTTTAGTATTTATACTATGTTTGGACTTTATCTATTCGGATGCAGTAAGAATTATGCCTTTAGGTGACTCAATAACTTATGATAATACTTATGCTGATTTAGATAATCCAAGGTCAACTAGTCAAAGAAGTGGATATAGAAATTACTTATGGTATAAATTACAAGATGCAAATTATAATGCCGATTTTGTTGGTTCAAGAGTTGCAGGAGATGGAATATCTCCAAAATTTGACCCAGATAATGAGGGTTATGCAGGTTGGACAAGTTATAGATTAGCAGAGAAAACCTATTCATTTATGCAAAAATCAAAGCCAGATATAGTTCTACTTCATGCAGGTTCAAATGATTGGAAAGAGTCTCCAAAAGGAATTGAGGATATTTTAGATGAGATTGATACCTATGAAGAGATTAGTGGTAATAGTGTAACCGTTGTTTTAGCATTAATTATTAATAGAAAGAAACCAACTAGATGGATTAGAGCTTTTAATAGTAATGTGAAAAATATGGCAAAAAAGAGAATTGCAAATGGTGATAAAATTGTTATAGTTGATATGGAACACGATGCAGGAATAAATTACCCAAATGATTTTCAAGACTCTGCTCATCCAAATAATACAGGTTATAGAAAAATGGCTAACCTATGGTATAAGGCTATTATGAATATTTCATTAGTTCCTAAAGATACAAAATCAGCTCCTAAACGATTTTATAACTTTATATTGGGTCGAGATGCAGATATAGATGGATTTAATATATGGTCAAAGTATTTAGAGAAGAATAGTTTAGCATCTATGGCAATAAGATTTTTTAGTGGAGATGAATATAAGAGTAGAGAACTTAATGATAGTGAGTTTATAAATATATTATATAGAGCTTTATTAAAAAGAGATGCAGATGTAGAAGGTTTCTATTATTGGGTTAATGGACTTGAAACTCATAATATAACTAGGAATGAAATTATAGCAATATTTTTAAATTCAAAAGCATTTAGAAAAGTATCAGAAGCAGAAGGATTAAAAGCTATAACAAATAGTGATAAAAAGACTCTAAAGAGTTTCAGATGATAAAATTCGTTGGTGCAGGTGCAGGAGACCCAGAACTTATTACAATTAAGGGTCAAAAAGCACTACAAGAGGCAGATGTAGTATTATATACAGGTTCATTAATTCCCAAAGAGGTTTTAGGTTGGTGCAGAGAAGATTGTTTAATTGAGAATTCTGCTGATATGGATTATAATGATATTTTTGAATTCATAAAATTATATCATCATAAAAAATTTGTAAGACTTCATACGGGAGACCCTTCAATATATTCAACTATTGCTAAACAGATAAACTTTTTAGATAAAAATAATATAGAGTATGAGATTATAGCAGGGGTAACAGCAGCATTCGCAGGAGCAGCATCGGCAGGGATAGAGTATACAATTACTGGGGTATCCCAAACTTTAATAATAAGCAGGATAGAGGGAAGAACACCAAATCCAGAGACTCTTAGACAACTTCTATCAAATAAAAATAGTTCATTTGCATTTTATTTATCTATTAGATTAATCAAAAAATTAAAAGAGACTGCTTTAGATATGAACTATTCAATAGAGACTCCTTGTTGGGTTGTTGAAAAAGCATCATGGAGAGATGAAGCTATATACAAAGGTACATTAGAGAATATAGAAGAGAAGGTAAAAGATATAAAAGGGATTGCTCTGATTATGTTTGGAGAGTTCTTAAATCAAAATCCAACAATAGACTCTCATCTTTATGCAAAAGAGTATAAAAAAGAGAGAACTAAGAGTTAAATTTTAGTAATTATTTAGATAGTTTATTAATTAAATTCTCTAAAGCTGATTCTGGTAACATTCCAGCTTGTACTAATTGTACATTACCTTTTTTATCAAGAACAACTAGAAATGGTATAGCACCTTGCCACTCGGCTCTTGTTGCTATGTAACGAACTAAATTACCAGCTTTCTCTTGAGCTACTACTTCGTAATTAATACCTTTTTTTACAGCAAAAGATTTTAATCCACTATTATCTAGTCCTTGAACTTCAATAGCAATAATTGCTAATTTATCTTGATATTTAGCTTGAAGTTTTTTATAATGAGATATTGATTTTAAACATGGAGGGCATCTGTGACCAAAAAACTCTAAAAATATAACTTTATTTTTAAATTCAGGAAATTTCAATCCATCTTCTGTTCCAATTATATTAATTTTTTTCCCATCTACTGTAGATATTGACATTTTATCGTCACTGGCATTTAATATAGTAAAAAATGAAGCGATAACAATTAATAGAGCAATTTTTTTCATCCTATTTAACCTTTTTTTTAATTTGAATTAATTATACACAAATTATATTTTAGGTTAGATTATGTATACTATATAAAAAGTAGGTAAAATGTTTAAAATATTTATATTTCTCTTCTCTCTCTCTAGTTTATTACTCTCTTCTAATAACTCTTCGATAGATAAATCATTAGGAAATATGTTGATGGTCGGTTTTTATGGGACAACTATCTCTCCTCAAAGTCAAATTTGTAAAGATATTAAAAAGTATAATTTAGCAGGAGTTATTTTATTTGATTATAATCCTATAAATCGAAAGAAGCCAAAAAATATATCTACTAAATCACAACTCAAAAAATTAACAGCAGATTTACAAAATTGTAGCAGTGATAAAAAATTACTTATCGCAGTTGACCAAGAGGGTGGATTGGTTCAAAGACTCAAGAAAAAATATGGATTTAAAGGAAATTTCCCAAAAGCTTCTACTATTTCAAATAAAACAGATAAAGATGTAGAAAATATATATAATAATATGGCAAAAGAGTTGCAAAGCGTTGGAATTAATTATAATCTAGCACCTGTTGTTGATTTATCTATTAATAAAAATAATCGTGTCATATATAAATTAGGTCGTTCATTTGGAGCAAATCCTAGAGAGGTAGCACACTACTCTTCTATTTTTTTAAAAAGTATGCATAAATATAATATATTAACTTCTCTAAAACATTTTCCAGGTCATGGCTCTTCAACTAAAGATACTCATAAAGGTTTTGTAGATGTAACAAAAAAGTGGAAGAGAGAGGAGTTAGAGCCATATAAATTATTAATTAAAACAGAAAAAGTTGACACTATTATGGTGGCTCATATTATAAATAAAAGATATGATAGTTTCTATCCTGCTACCCTATCAAACAAGATTATTACCAATTTATTACGAAAAGATTTAGGTTATAATGGTGTTGTAATCACCGATGATTTACAGATGGGTGCAATAACTTCGAGATATAAACTAAAAGATACTATTAGATTAGCTATTAATGCTGGAGATGATATTCTTCTTTTTGGTAACCAATTAGACCCTAGACATATTGTTAAAACAAAAACTTTAATAGACATAATGAAAAACTTATTAAACAGTAATAAAATAAAGTTAAAAACTATAAAAAACTCCAATAAAAGAGTTCAAGAGCTAAAAAATAATTCTTTTTAGTTGCTTCAAATGGTAACAACTTAAATTATCAAATCAATAATGATAGATTATTCATATACTCATTATGTAAAGTAAGATATTCTCACTTTAAGTGACTGATAATTTTAATCACTATAATTTAAATTAATAAAAAAAGGGGAAATTGATGTCTAGTATTATGAACGCTCCTGAGAATACACCTGTATGGGTTGATACAGATAGATGTAAGGCATGTGATATTTGTGTAGATGCATGTCCAGCAGGTGTCCTTTCAATGAAACAAGAAGCAACTTCTACTTTGGGTGCAATGATAGCTGTTATTGCTCCAGAAGATTGTATAGGATGTAACGAGTGTGAACTTAGTTGTCCAGATTTTGCTATATTTGTAGCAAATAAAAAAGAGTTTAAATTTGCTAAATTAACTGATAATTCAAAAGCAAGACAAGAAGCTATAGCTAATAATGGGTTTAGATTACCTACAGATTATAAAGGGAGTAATTAATGGCAACTAGAGAAGTAATTTCAACTGGTAACGAATTATCGGCTATGGCAGCTGTTGATGCTGGATGTATGTTTTTTGGAGGTTATCCATTAACACCATCAAGTGAAGTAATGCATGTTATCTCTGACTTGCTACCAGCTAAGGGTGGTACAGCTATTCAAATGGAAGATGAGATTGCAGGTATTTGTTGTGTAATTGGTGCATCAATGTCAGGAATTAGAGCTTTAACAGCAACTTCAGGACCGGGTATGTCTCTTAAAGCAGAAAACTTAGGTCTTGCTCAAATGGCAGAAGTTCCTTTAGTTTGTGTAAATGTTATGAGAGGTGGTCCATCAACAGGTCTTCCAACTCGTGTATCTCAAGGTGATATTAAACAAGCATCTAACCCTTCACATGGTGATTACCGTTCAATTACTCTATGTGCTGGTAACTTAGAAGAGTGTTATACAGAGACTGTAAGAGCATTTAACCTAGCTGATAGATTTATGCAACCTGTAATTGTTCTTCTTGATGAGACAATTGGTCATATGCATGGAAAAGCAATGCTTCCTACTCAAGAAGAGGTAGAAGCTGGTATCGTTCCTAGAAAAACATTTGATGGTCCTGCTGAAGAGTATCACCCTTATGAGTGTGGTCCAACAGAACCAGCTACTTTAAATCCAATGTTTGAAGGTTATAGATACCACTATACAGGTCTTCACCATGATAAAAATGGTTTCCCAACAGAAGAGATTGAGACTTGTAGAAAACTTATTCAAAGACTTGAAGATAAAGTAATGGCTCATCAAGATGAGTTAGAATCAAATGAAGAGTTTATGTGTGATGACCTGACTGGTGAAGAGGGTGAAGTTCTTATTATCGCTTATGGTTCAGTTTCACTAGCAGCAAAAGAGGCTATTAGACACTTAAGAGCTGATGGAATTAAAGCTGGTCTATTTAGACCAATTACAATTTGGCCATCTCCTGCTAAAAGAATTAAAGAGATGACTGATATGATTAAAAATGTATTAGTTGTAGAGCTTAATATTAGACAATACACAGATGAGATTGAAAGAGCTGCAAGTAGACTTGATATAGAAGGTCTTTATAAAGTTAATGGTAGAGCAATTTCTCCTCACGAGATAGTAAGTAAAGTTAAGGAGGTATTTTAATATGGCATTTAATTATGATAACTATTTAAGAGTTGATAAGATGCCAACACTATGGTGTTGGGGTTGTGGTGATGGTGTTATCCTAAAAGCGTTTATTCGTGCTGTTGATAAGCTTGGTATTAACAAAGATGATATGTGTGTAGTATCTGGTATTGGTTGTTCTGGAAGATTTAGCTCTTATGTTGATTTCAATACAGTTCATACTACTCATGGTAGAACAGTTGCTTATGCTACTGGTATTAAATTGGCTAACCCTGATAAGCATGTTGTTTGTGTTGCTGGTGATGGTGATGCACTTGCTATTGGTGGAAATCATACTATTCATGGTTGTAGAAGAAATATTGATATTACTATGATTATAATTCAAAACTTTATATATGGTCTTACAAATTCACAAACTTCTCCAACAACACCAAAAGGTATGTGGACAGTTTCTCAAAAAGCTGGTAATATTGACCCAACTTTTGATGGATGTGAACTTGCTATTGCTGCTGGAGCTTCTTTTGTAGGTAGAGAAAATGTAACTCAACCTAGAAAATTAGAGAAACTTTTTGTTAAAGCATTAGAGCATAAAGGTTTCTCTTATGTAGAAGCTTTATCAAATTGTCATATTAACCTTGGTAGAAAAAATAAAATGAACTCTGCTATGGCTAATCTTGATTGGATTGACTCTATTACAGTTCCAGTTAAAAAATATGAAGCAATGAGTAAAGAGGAGCAACTAAACCTACTTCCAACTGGTATCATTAAACAAGATACAGAAGCTGATGAGTATTGTGATATGTATGCAGAGATTATCAAAGTGCATCAAGGTGAAAGAAAGAAAATCACTCAAGATGACTTTGAGAAAAAAATATAAGGAGAGACACAATGAGTAAAACATTAATGAGATTTACAGGTGTTGGTGGACAAGGTGTTCTTCTTGCTGGTGAGATTTTTGCTGCTGCAAAGATTAAAACTGGTGGTTTTGGACTAAAAACTGCTACATATACATCACAAGTTCGTGGTGGGCCAACTGTTGTTGATATTCAACTAGATGACAAAGAGATTTACTATCCTTATGCAAATGATGGTGAAGTAAACTTTATGCTATCTGTTGCAGATGTATCATATCAATCATTTAAAAATGGTGTTAAAGAGGGTGGAATTATCGTAATTGAGCCTAATCTAGTACACCCAACAGAAGAAGATAGAAAAATATGGAATATCATTGAGATTCCTATTATTACTATCGCTAAAGAAGAAGTAGGAAATGTAATTACTCAATCAGTTGTTGCACTTGCTATTGCTAATACTATGATGAATGCTATTGATAAAGAGGTACTTATTAATACTATGCTTTCAAAAGTACCTAAAAAAGTACATGAGTTGAACTTAAAAGCTTATGAACTTGGAGAAAAGTACGCAAAAGAAGCACAAGCTAACGCTTAATTCTTTCTTATCTCATAATTCCATATTATATACGATATGGATTATGAGAGATTTAATCTTCCATAACCTCTTAACCATTTTTTCACCTATTATTAGATAAAATATTTTTACTTTAAATATAGGATTATAATAGATGACAAAACCACTACTTATTGAGATTGGAGTCGAAGAACTTCCTGCTATACCTCTTCTGAAAATAATTAAAAATATTGAAAACTCTTGGAAAAAAATATTAATAGATAATAAATTAGATACACAATTCGAGTTTTTATATACACCAAGAAGATTAGTTTTAATTCATAATAATATTCCTATAAAGCAGGACAATAGTACAATAGAGCTTTATGGCCCTCCAATACAAGTTGCGATTAAAGATGGTGTTCCCACAGGAGCAGGTAATGGATTTGCAAGAAAATGTGGAGTATCTTTTGATAAACTTTCAAGAGCAAACAAAGGTAATCGAGAGGTTTTATACTTTAAAGAGGATAAAATTGGACTTGAAACTAGAGAGCTTTTAAATGATATGATTAAAGAATGGATTTCATCTATGAACTTTGGAAAAATGATGAGGTGGGGGAGTAGAAAAGATGAGTTTATTCGCCCTATTCGTTGGCTACAAGTTAGATTAGCAAATGAGATAGTTCCTGTTGAGTTATTTGGAATTAAAAGTTCTGATATGACTTCTATCCATAGAATGGTGGATTTTAATCCTGTGCAAGTCAAAAATATAGAAGATTATAAAGATATATTAATTAATGGTGCAGTAACTTTATATCCAAAACAGAGAGAAGAGAAGATATTAAAAGAGTTTGATGAGTTAGAAACTTTACATAATATTTCAATAGAGAGAGATAGGTCACTTTTATCTGAAATTGTAGCAATCACAGAGAATCCAAAATCTCTTCTAGGTACTTTTGATGAGGTTTTTTTAGAGCTTCCTCCAGAGGTTATTATTACATCAATGAAAGAGCATCAAAGATATTTTGCAGTTTATAAAGATGGCAAACTCACAAATAATTTTATTGTAGTTACAAATGCTGTCACAGATGATTATACTAAAGTAATTTCAGGGAATGAGAGAGTTCTAAAGCCAAGATTAGCTGATGGAATGTTTTTTTATAAAAATGATTTACAAAGAGGATTATCAACTGATGGATTAGAAAAAATTCAATTTATGGACGGGTTAGGTTCATTAAGTGACAAAATAGATAGAGAGACAAAACTAGCATTATCATTTTTAAATATATATAAAAATCAGATAACAGAAGAGACGGGTAGAGATTTCGCAGAGTTAGAAGCTTTAATGATAAAAGCTATTAAGTTAGCAAAAGCCGATTTAACAAGTGAAATGGTATATGAGTTTACAGAACTACAAGGGCTTATGGGATACTATTATGCTAAAGCCTTAGGTGAAGATGAATTAATTTTTAATGCAATAAAAGAGCAGTATATGCCATTAGGAGAGGGTGGAGAGTTACCATCTTCTATATTCTCATCAATTGTATCAATCTCAATTAAATTAGACACACTTTTAGGACTCTTTAGTATCGATAAAATTCCAACAGGTTCAAAAGACCCATTTGCATTAAGAAGAGCAGTAAATGGAATTATTAGAATAGTCATAGAGTATAATCTACCATTTTATATAAGTAAAATTATTGACTCATTTAAAATATTATACAAAGATATAGACCAAGTAAAATTATATGATTTTATAATAGAGAGAGTAAGTAAGTCACTAAAAGCTAATCCATCAGTAATTAAAGCAGTATTAGCATCAGGAGAGAATGATATAAATGAGATTGTAAAAAAAGTAAAAGCCTTAGATGAGATTGTATCAAATAAAAGTTTCAAAGAGCAGTTTACAACATTCAAAAGAGTAGCAAATATATCAAAAGATTTAGACTTTAATTCAGAACTTAAAATAGATGAAAGTAAATTTATAGAAGATGCAGAGAAAGAGTTATACAAAAAATATCAAGAGGTAATTAACAAAAATTACAGTAATTACAAATCTAAATTAGAATCCCTATTTTCATTAAAAGAGCCACTTGATAACTATTTTGATGATGTAATGGTAAATGCAGAAGATTTAAATATACGAACTAATCGCCAAAATATGATAGCAAGTATATATATGAGTTTTAAAGATATAGCTGATATTAAAGAGGTTTCAATTTAGGTTGGAGAGAGGAAGATAAAAAGTATATGATTAATCATATATTTATAATTTTTGAGTAATATTAATATATTATTAATATTGGAGTGTATAAATGCATGAGATAACTTTTTACCTTGTCAATGGTATTGGCGTAAGCTTCATTTTTGTATTGATGCATATGGCATATAGATACTATAAAGCTCATAGAGATTACCAAAGAGATTTTGTCTCTATGAGAGATGAGGGCAGAGTTGTTAGCTTTAAAACTCAAAAATCAACAATCCAAGATAAACCAGTTGTTAACTACTAAGAGTTAGATTGCAAAAAGAAACATATGAGTATATAAGCTGGATTAGTAATGCATCAGGGAGATTACAGTTTGACCTTACAACACTAAATGGATATAGAAATGACAGAATTGTAGGTGATGGTTGGCATATCAACAAAAAAGAGGAGCAAAGGACTCATAGACTCTTCGTAACACTTCTTGCAGACTTACGAGATAAATTTCAAAAAGACTCATCAGAGTATAGTCGTATATTTCTTTATGCTACAGAGTCTCAAGATGGTGATAGTTCATATATTAGTGGTAGCTTCTATATGCTTGATGACTCCAGCTCTCCATCACTCTACAAAGATAAAAAAGAGCAAGAGTTTTTAGATGAGAGCATCCAATTTGCTCAAGAGAGTATCTCCAAAGCTCAAAATCATCTAAAAAAGTATCTAGCCTCTCTCTCACCACAGAGATATATCCAAAAAGAAATCTGCTTTAAGCTCTATCAAAATGGTTTTATTCTGCTTAACACAAACAAAGACAACGATATAGCAGATATTAAAAGTGCCTACTTCTTTATTAAATTTCTCTTCCATAAAGATAGATTTCACCATAAAAATGCAGAAAATATAATCCCTCTTCTCAAGATAGGCGATAGCCTAGATATGAGCAGTGTAACCACAACCATCTATGAGAGTCTTATCGCCTATGTTCTACAACAAAGAAAGATAGATAGCTCTCCTATCTCACTCTCTTGGCTTGATGGGATACTTCTTTATACTAAAAGTTTTTTACTTACCTCAAAAGAGTTTCTAAGTGAAAAGAGGTACGAAAATAAAAGTGATAGCCTCGCTGTTCTCTCTAGTGCCATCACTGAAGAGCTAAAAAGAAAACCATATAGAGCAAGTACTATCTATCAATTTTTTGAAGACTTTAGACTATTTGCTTTTATCATTACACTTGTTCTGGCAATTTTTAAATTTTTTCCAGATGATATATTGGAGAATGATATACTTTTTCATCTTATCCCCTCAACTCCTACTAGTACAGTTGTTGTAATATTAATATTCTCATTTTCAGCTACAAGTATTGTACAGATACTATATAATGGAACTATAAGTCACTCATACTTCTCTATCTTTCAAAAGATATGGTGTAATCTTCTCTCTTTTATCAAAAGACAGAGTAGACCAAATATAAATACAAATATAAAAATTGTTCAAAAATATCTTATCCCTTCTATAATTCATCTTGAGATGAGTATTAGAAGAAATCTAAGATGGGGATACAAATTACTCTTTTTTATGCTTTTAATACTTATACTTATTGGTCTATTAGCTACTTATAATTATCTCTATTATGTGTGAAGTAATTGTTTGTAGAGAGAAAAATAAAAGTGGATAACCTATGGTTTGGTTACATCTTAATAGTAAGTTAAATATATCTTCTAATTGATTTATTTGGAACTTATGGTATAAAATTCTTCTTTATCTAATTTTATAAGAACTAGGAGACTAATCTCCTAGTTCAATTAAACCTGCTAACGCACCTGTAAATCCTGCATTATAATCTGTAGCTACCTCATTGGCTATGTAATCTCTTCTGTCATCTTTGTAGTCAAAGTCATTGGCACTCTTTGGACCTCCTACTAATGCACCTTTTAGTATAAACTCATTGTTAGTTGGTGAGTTTATTGAGTGTGTGGTTGAGTTGTGTGATGCTCTATGGTGTGGGTTTATTGGTGGATTTTCTCCAAAACCTATGATATAAGAGCTATTTCGTGGATTGTCTCCTAATATATAATCTATTTGACCTTTAGCAAATGATATTAAAGATGAGTATTGTGTGCCTGATGATAACTCTTTTGCATATACTAGTGCTAAAAATGCTGTGGTTGATGAGTAACGCAAAGAACCCCATTTGTCTAAAAAGGCTAACCCTCCAGTTGTATAGGTAATTCCACTCTGCCAATATTTGAAGTGTTGGTCTAGTTTAGTTTTATATTGACTATCGCCTGTAATTTTATATAATAATAGATTAGTGCCATTAGTTACATTATCCCAATTATGCCCCCAATATGTTCCATCTCCAGCACTTTTTATAAAGTTTTTTGCATCATTAAGATAGGTTACCTCATTTGTTGCTAGATAGAGCCACACACCAGCCCATGCGAGTTCATCTTTATACCCACTATGTGATGAGTATGCACCTTCTGTGGCAGTATATCCATTGTTTCCTTGGTATGCTTTAGCATAAGAATATACCTTTTTAGCCTTATCTATTAGAGTTGATGCATATTGCATATCAGATGCCATTACTATCGCTCCAGAGGCAAAAGAAGCTACCATCTCACCTGCTACTTCACTACACTTTAGACTACTATCACAAGTATAAGTTGGTCTAGCCATAGTCATATCTTGAGGGGGACCCCAAAAGTTATGGTCTTGTGTAACGCTACCTAC
>FPHG01000062.1_pt1 | contig 74150 bp, 68 predicted proteins | sample 1057261 | NCBI WGS metagenome assembly FPHG01 (sample SAMEA4473298, study PRJEB15554) | hydrothermal vent metagenome | biome: marine basaltic hydrothermal vent biome; feature: marine hydrothermal vent; material: water | place: Pacific Ocean | collected 2011-06-14/2011-07-23 | depth 1709 m
ATAATGAAATGAATAAAAAAACAGGCAAAAGATATAACATTGAACTGTTTTATAAATTATTAAGAAGTTTAGTCAAAATAGAGATAAGAGATGATGACACTGGCAAAATCCTAAAAAGAGTAAGCAAAGATAAATTAAAGAGTATTTCCATTAAAGTAATCTCAAATTGTGCAATTTCAGGCATTAAAATTATAAATAAAGTTGTTAAAGAAGTTGTTGAAGTGCTTAATGAGACTAAAAAATGGCTAGACAGTTTAACAGATGAACAAATCTCTATTATGAACGGTTACATCGCTATTTTAAAGACTTTAGGAGCTGAGATAAAGAGTTCCAGCTCTTATAGTCATTTAAATATTGAAGCTCTTATTTCAACTTTTATAGATAAAAGATATTTTATGTTATTATTAGATTATGAAAAATATAAAATATAAACTAGCCCCTGAATTTATTCCTATTGTTGATGCTATTGAAACACATCTTATTGGAAAGAGATATGCTATTACATTAACTCTTTCTGCCTATTTTGCAGGTGGTCATGTACTTCTTGAAGATATTCCCGGAGTTGGTAAGACTACTCTTGCAAAACAGTTTTGTGCTATTTTAGGATTAGATTTTGGACGAATACAATTTACTTCTGATATGTTGCCATCAGATATTTTAGGTATTAGTTTTTATAATCAAAAAGAGAGTGAATTTACTCTTAAAAAAGGTGCTATATTTACTCAATTCTTATTAGCTGATGAGATTAATAGAGCAATGCCTAAAACTCAATCTGCTCTACTTGAGGCGATGGAAGAGGGAAATATAACAATAGATAGCACTTCTCATCCATTACCAACCCCATTTTTTGTAATTGGTACACAAAATCCACATGAAGAGGTTGGAACTTTTCCTTTACCACACTCTCAACTAGATAGATTTATATGTTCATTTGGAATTGGTTATCCAGATAGAGAATCAGAAAGAGAGATTTTAAAAGGTGATACTAGTAGAATAAAACAAAAAATAGAACCTCTTTTAACACATAAAAAAATTATGGAGTTTATGAAACAAGCAAAAGATATAACTCTTAGTGATGCAATGTTAGATTATATTCAAGATGTAATTTTATTTACTAGAGAGAGTGGTAAATTTGAGTATGGATTATCAACTCGTGGAGCTTTAGCATTAATATCTATGATAAAATCTTGGGCAATGTTACATGGAAGAACTTATGCAATTCCTGATGATTTACAAGCTGTAACAGGTGTAGTATGTTCACATCGTCTTAAATTTATAGAGGGTAACACAACTTCAACTAGATTGTCCCATGAAATATTTGCTCATATTCATCCAGACGCATAGACGCGTTCGGCAGAGAGGTACTTGGTATAGTCTTTTAGTTGTCATTATGCTATTTGGTTTCTTTTTAGAAGCATATATGCATAATTTTAATCTTGTATATATTACTCTATTTTTTGTATTTGGAGTTGCATTTAGTGCTGGGTCTATTGGAACATTTAATTTAGGAAGATTAGATGCAGAATTTAGTGGCTCTTCTAGGTTATTTGTAAATCTTGGAGGAAAACTCTATTTTGATATTATAAACAGTTCAAAACATACCTCTTGGGCAATAGAGTTACATTGCGATGAATCAAGCTCTTTAGTTGGATATATTCGAGGGAATACGAAATTGACCTCATCAATAGATATAACTCCTCAAAGAAGAGGCGATTTAAAGTGTGAAGATAGTTACCTTCAAAGTTTTTTTCCTATTAGTACAGTTAGATTTGTTCTACCTATTGAAACAGAGTGTGATTCTTTAGTTTATCCAGAGCCTAAAGGTATCTCTTTGCGTAGCTTTTTAAATAAACAGAAGAGTTATTTTGGTGAAGAGAAAGATTTTGATGGATTAGCACCTTATAGTGGAACAGAGAGTCCAAGTCGTATTCATTGGGCATCTGTTGCAAAGGGTGAAATAGCTGTTAAGACATTTAGTCATGAAGAGCATACACAAGAGTTATATTTTAAATTTAATGATGCAGGTAAAAATAATGAAGCTAGACTATCTCAATTATGTTTATGGACACTATCTTGTGAGAAGAGTTATCGCCCTTTTGTTATAGAGATGCCAAATAAAATATTATCCTCAAAAAAAGAGAGTATAGATGAAATCCTTACACACCTCGCTAGATATTAATAATTGGCAGTTACGCCATTTAGATATTGCTTATATAGTTGTTTTAATTCCTCTTTTACTTATTATAAAACTCCCGATGTTGATATTTATGTTATTTGTATTAACTCTATTACTTTTAAAGAAAGATGGTTTAAATAATTCAATTTTTATTATGTTATCAACAACAGTTTTAGGAATATTAGCGATATTTATATCACTTTATGGAACATTTGACTTTGCAGGACTTTCAAAATTAAAACTATTTTTAGAACTTTTAATATATATGTTAATATTTGCAGTATCTCTTCAAAGGTTAAAGAGAGAGATTAATTTTTATCTTTTATTGTCTCCTCTACTGCTTTTAGCCTTTTCACTGTTTTTTTTCACCTCTGTAACTATGTTGGGATATGTGATTTTTGAAATATTTATATTCTTATGGTTAATTTTAAGTCAGATAATGCGTTCAAGTGTTAAAGAGAGTCTTAGAATGGCAGGAATGATGTTTGCTTTGTCTATTCCATCAGTTGTAATTCTATTTATATTTTTTCCACGAATATCTTTTGACCATGCTACTTATGGATTTAAAGGTGATGTTGAACATAGAATGGGACACGATGGTACAATGTTTTTGGATAACACAGCTCTATTAGTTCCCTCTGAAAAGATTGTTATGGAGGTTAGTTTTGATAAAGAGATTCCTCCATCTGACAAGTTATATTTTAGAGGAAGTATATTATATACAGATAAAAAAGACCATTGGGAAAAATTACCTCAGTTTTTGAGTCAACCTCTAAATATATCTTATGATAAAAAAGGTTCAATCCATTATAGAGTTACACTATATCCCACAAATAAAAAATGGTTATATCAGCTTGATATGCCTCTATCTAAACCACAAATAGATAATAAAGAAGTTACTATGAGTCGTGATTTTATAACAACAACAAAAGAGGATATAAAAGAGATATTACATTATGATAGTTATTCGTTTATTAATTATAATTTAGTCGGTGGAGTGGATAATATAGTTAAAATATTTGCATTAGGTTCAGATAAAAATTCTAATCCTAAGAGTTGGAGTATAGCTGATAAAATAGTAAAAAATAATCCTCTTCCAGAAGATAGAGTTAATAAAATTATTGAGTTATTTAAGAGTAGTGGATTAACATATACTTTAAAGCCAAAACCATTAGATTTAAACAATTCAACTGATAGTTTTCTATTTGATACTAAAAGAGGTTATTGTGTGCATTTTGCTTCATCTTTTGCAACTTTGAGTAGAATGGTTGGTGTTCCATCAAGAGTTATAACAGGTTATCGAGGAAATAGAAGTAATAGTTTAAAAAATTATTTAATAGTAAAAGAGAAAGATGCTCATGCATGGGTTGAATTATTAATAAAAGGACGATGGGTAAGATATGATGCAACAACATTAGCTTCATATATGGATTCTGATACAGAGTCTCTACTAAATCAAACAAATAATAATAAACAGAGTGCTATAAATATGTATTTTATGTATATGAAATATCAGATAGATACTTGGATATTAAATTATAGTTACATTAGACAGATGCAACTGTTAGATAAGGCAGAAAAAAATCCGTGGTTTGTTGCAAAATTTATTGGTGCTATTATATTAATAATTTTATTTAGCTATATATTAATATCAAGGTTCAGAACGCCTCTATGTCATGATAAACTTCTATGTTTACTCTCTCCCCTAATAGATAAATTAAAAGATAATGGATTCAGTAGAGAAGATGAAGAGACTATGCATAAGTTTTTACAACGATATATAGAATTAAATCCAGAAAGTATAGAGATTGAAAATATAGATAGAATTTATGAACAGATTAGATATGCCGAAGATAATTCACCTAAATTATTAGAAGAATTAAAGCGAAATATAGATATTCTAATTAAGAAACTATAAATATTTACCATCTTTATAACAGAATATCCGTATAAAAATACTAACTATCATACGGTTTTTATGGATAAATAGTTGTACCATAAAAATAGTATAAAAAAGTTAATTATCTTACGATAAATTTACAAGATAACAGGATTTCACCTAAGTTATTAGAAGAGTTAAAGAAAAATATAGATATTGTAATTAAAAAACTATAAATGGAGTTTTAATGAATAAAACAATAAAAAGAACAATGAAGAAGTATAAAAATATAGATGATACATATAATTATGCTTTTGTTGGATTTCCTAAAGGATTTGGAGGGATAAAAGAGCCATTTTATGGAACTTATGATGAATTCAATAAGCAATATCCAAATATTAAAGTATCTAAAAAATACTTTACAGTTTTATATATGCATGGCTCATCTGGATTGTATAGAGGTGAAGTTTATAGAAATTATATTGTAGAGGAGTTGGGTTTTATCTTCTTTGCTCCAAATTCTCATAAAATTAAAAATAGACCTATATATAAATCTCCAACTAAATTAAAAAAGTATATAAAGGTTCATAAAGTTAGAGTTGCTGAGATAGATTATAACTATAAAAGACTTATTGAGAATAATTTTATAAATAAAGATGATATTTTTTTAATGGGAAATTCAGAAGGTGGTTTAGCTACTGCAATATTTAAATCAAATAAGTTTAGAGGTAGAATAGTTACAGCATTTTCTTGTGAAAGTTCATATTTTTATAAGAATTTTAAATTAGGTGCTAAAAAATCAGAACCATTTTTAAATATTATAGGTACAGATGATGAGTTTTTTGCTAAAGATACTAAATTAAATAAAAATTATAAAGTTACAGGGAATGGTATTGAAAAATTAAAAAGTTTTAAAAATGCAAAAGTTGTAATTTTACCAAAAGCAAAACACGATTTGACTCTAAATATATATCTTAAAGATGAGATTTTAAGCTTTTTAAGATTATGGAGTAGAGATTAATATCTCTACTTTTTATAAATTTACTTTTTAGATTTAAATACTTTTGCTACATCTTTAGCATATTGAAGTTCAGTTGTAATTCCAACACAAGAACAATTTATCTCTGATAATACATATTTATCATTACCTTTATTATCATAGTCTAAGATATAATCCATAGTCCATAATAGAGGATAGTTTTGTCCTGCAAGATATGGTTTTAAATCTTTTAATCCATTTTTTGTAAGTTTAACAACATCTTTCCATTTTGGCTCATCAGGAGATTCATATTTATATTTAGCTCCAGAGAATAGAGTTGCTGAGAATTCACCCTCTTGAGGTTTTTTATGTACTACTGATATAGCTTTATCATTTACAAGTAAAACTCTAATTTCACCTTCTGAAATTCTTGACAAATATCTACATCCAACAAATCCTGCTTTACCTTGAAAATATGCAGCATTTTCATTATCTTCATCAAAATTTACCTCAAACTTATGTAAAAATTCATCTATATCATCATAATAAAATTTTTCATTATTAACAGCTTCTACTGTAAAAATAGAACCATCATCTTTTTTAGATACAAGATATACACCTTCACCAGTTGAACCATAATTTGTTTTTAATACTCTAATGCCGTATTTGTCTAAATCAGCAGGAAACTTACTAACAAAATCTGTATAAGTATGATAAAAATATGTATCATCATCTCCTAATGGAGTACCTTTTAATTTTGCTAAAATATCTTTAAAATCAAGGTTAATCATAACATCAGGATGAGTATGTACTGCAACACCTGAATTAGCTAAAGCTTTTAAAAATTGGAAATATTCATCAACTTCTTTAAGATTACCAGGATTAATTCTGCTAATAACTGAATGTGCATTCTCTTTAAGATAATCTAAAAGTTCATACTTTTTGTTTGGTCTATAAAAAACAATCTCTCTATCTCTCTTTGTTACTTTTTGTATTTCAGATAAAATTGGTTTAGAGTCAGGTCTAAATCCATCAAATCCTTTATCTGTACCTTGTGCATATTCAATAATAAAAATTCTATCACCCATATATATTTCCTTCAATTTTAAAATGTTCTATATATAAAATTATAAATCTTATAATATCTACCCTTAATGATATATCTAAAATAAAAGTAAATCTTTTTATAAGTGTTTCATTTTGTAGCTAAGATTTTAATCTCCTCTTCTAATAAGATATTAAATTTTTTAAAAACCTTCTCTTTTGCTAAATCTATTAAATATTTAGCTTCTTTATACTTTCCATTACCTAAGTTTATTATAAAATTTGAATGAACATCACTAAATGCCATATTTCCATATTTAAATCCTTTTAATCCAACAGATTCTATTAATCTACCTGCATAATCATTTTTTGGATTTTTAAATGCTGAACCAGCACTTGGCTCTTTTGGTTGATTAGAACGAAGCTTTACTAATTCGTTTAATAAATTTTGAGAAAATCCATAATTTATATTAAATTTTGCCTCTAAAGCAACACCATTTAATTTAGTAAATCTATATCCATATTCTATATTATCTTTTTCTATCCACTCTCCATTAATATTGATAGAGTTTAAGATATTGAAAATTTCATAGTTTTTAACTCCAGCATTCATAGCTAATATACCTCCAATAGTTCCAGGTAATTTAGCTAAAAATTCAAATCCAGATATATTATGTTTTTTTGTAAATGATAAAATTCTACCTGTTGGCATTGATGCACCTATTGTTAATATATCTTTCTCTAAATAAATATGAGAAAAATCCTTGCCTAGCATCATAAGTGGTGGAGGGTTAGGGGATACAAGAATGTTATTTGCTCCACCTATTAAATATCTATCGGTAGGTATCTTATCACCCTTTTCTAATATTAAAACTTCTACGGGTTGACCAACTTTAATACTAGAGTATTTAGCAAAATCTATTATTTTATAATACATTAAATATTTCCAATTTGTCTATTTTTTGTGTCAGAGATTATAGCAAAAATATTCTCTCCATCTTCATATCTATATCCTAGAGTATATTTTAGTTTTGTAAGAATTGAATTTACAATATATAGACCTAATCCAAAACCTTCGCTTCGCTTCTCTTCTTGTGAAAATGGTTCAGTATAATATGATAGTGGATGTTGAAGTCCATCGCCTTTTGATATAATTTTAATTAATTTCCAATCTTTTGATTCTAATTTCACTTGATGGTCAACACTATATTTAATTCCATTATCTAAAAGATTTTTAATAGCTAGAGCTAAAAGTTTATAATCTGTTTGAAATGTTATGTTTTTAACATCAATCTTAATATTCTTTTTATCGTTAATGAGCATATGTTGACTCTCTTCTATTACTTTATTAAGAGTAGTAGGTTCAATTAATGGAACAAAATTTCTAGTAGTTACTCGTTCAACTTGAGCTAACTCTTTTATTAACTCATTCATTCTTTCAAATGCTCTAATTAAAACTCCTTTAACCATCTCATCATCAATTGACTCAACAACTATTCTACCTTTTGTAATGGGTGTTTTTAACTCGTGCATCATATTTCGCATAAAAAGATTTTTAGAACTTATTAACTCTCTAATATGTAAAATAGCATCATCAAAGTTTTTGGCAATTTTACCTATCTCATCACCATTTTGATATGTAATTTTTATCTCCATATTTCCTTTTGCAAACTCTTCTATCTCTTTATCAAGTTTTTTTAATGGATATAATTTTTTTAGAATTGCAATGTATAGGAGAAGTAATGACAAAATTAGAAGAACACCTATGGATATAGCAATTCTGAAATTATAATTCTCTGGTCTATTATCTGAAAGCATAAGATTATATCCTAATCTTTGAACATAAATAACATGCTTTCCGTTTATCTCAAAAACACGAACTTTCCCATATATAGATTTACCTTCAAAGATAGTTTTCCCATCTTTTTTAATTTTTTTCTGTGTCTCAAGAACATCTATCTGTTTTACAGAAAAATTTTTATAAAATATCTTGAGTTTTTCTTCTGTTGGATTAAGTTGAACATTTGATAAGAAAGCATCAGCAATTAATTTATAATGGCTAATCTCTTCCATTTTTCGTCTCTCTTTATCCCAAGATATAAAGACAAAGAAAGTAATTAATAGAATAAAAATAGCTTGAGTAAATAAAATATGTATAAATGTTGTGACAGATAAATTTTTCATATTTTACTTATGGATTAGAGATAAGAAGATAACCTATACCTCTAATAGGTTTTATATATATATTTTCACTATCAATAGCTCCTATTTTATGTCTAATCCTAGAGATAATTACATCTATATTTTTAATAGAGCTATCATCATCAATATGTTCACTTTCATATAATAGCTGTTCTCTTGATACAGAACCATTTTTATGTGATATTAACATTGATAATACATCATATTCAGCAGCTGTAAGGTTTAACATTTTTTCTTTGAAAAGAATAGTTCTTGATGCTCTATCAACTTTAAATAATTCAATTCTTGCTACTTCTTTAGCTTCTGGCATATTAGTTCGTCTTAATATAGTTTTAATTCGTGTGACTAACTCTCTTGGGTCGTATGGTTTTGGCATATAATCATCAGCCCCTCGTTCTAATCCAACAACTTTGTCTGTAATATCATCTCTTGCTGAAGATATTACTATTGGTATATTAGACCTTTCTCTAATTTTTGGTATTACTTCTAACCCGTCCATTCCCGGAAGAGTTAAATCTAAAATTACTAAATCAAAATCGTGTTGAGTTAATAACGACAATCCAATATATGGGTCTTCTGCACCGATTATCTCCATATCATATTTAGTAAGATAAGAGGTTAAAATTAATGCTAGTTCAGAATCATCTTCTATTAATAATATTTTTATCATAAAAACTCCTAAATTTTATTTATATTCAAATAATAACATAAAAACTACACTTTAACAATTATTTATAATGTGGGTTAATCTTTAATAAAATTAAATCGGCAATAATATTCCCTAAAAGAGTTAAAAATGAACCTATCATCATAATCCCCATAATTACTGGATAGTCTCTACTTAATGCACTTTGATAAAAGAGAAGACCCATTCCATCTATAGAGAATATCTGCTCGAGGATAACACTTCCTCCAAGTAGGGCAGGTAGAGATAATCCTAATATTGTAATAATAAATGGTCTTAAATTGGGATATATATAAATCTTTTTTAATCTTTTCTCATCAATACCTTGAGATTTTGCATAAAATATATAATCACTTTTTAAAATATCAAGAGTTAATGAACGAATATATAATAATAAAGAACCAAATCCTACAAAAATCATAACGCTAATGGGTAGGATAATATGATAAATAATATCTATAATGTGATATATGCCCTCTTTAGTTTCAAAGCTCTCTAACCCACTAATAGGAAATATTGGAATATTGAGAGAAAATGTTAAAATTAATAGAAGAGCTAGATAAAATGATGGAGTTGAGTAACTAAGTAGAGATAGTTGTTTTATAACTTTTTCATAATTCCCACCTTTTAATGCACTATTCACTCCTAATCTAATCGCTATAAAAAATACAAATATCATAGCTGTAAAATTCATACTAAGAGTAATTCCTATTCTATTAGCTATTTCATTAATTACTTTATCTCCACTAGCAAAAGATAATCCAAAATCAAATCCAGCCATAGCCTTTAGCCACATTAAATATTGAATATATAGAGGTTTATCTAATCCATATATAGATTTTAGATGAGCTATCGCCTCTGGAGTGATATTAGGATTTAGTCCTCCTGCTAAGAAAAAACTATTAGGTGCTAAGTGTATCATAAAGAATGAGATAATAGAGATTAAAAATAGCATTGTCAATATGTAAATAATTTTTTTAAATATAAGTAATAACATAAAAGAGATTGTATCATAATATAGATATAATTATAAAAAAGGTTATTATTAATGAATATTTCTATTTTATTTGGAGCTTCTAGTTACGAACATGAGATAAGTATTGTGAGTGCAATTACTATGAAAAAAGTTTTAAAAAAGAGTCAACTTACATTTATATTTATAGATAAAGATAGAGAGTTTTATTTAATTGAAAGTTCAACTATAAATTCAAAGTTATTTAGCTCAGGTCAATATAAAAAATCTAAAAAATTAACTCTCAAGCAGGGTGGATTTTTTATAAATGGAATATTTGGAGATAAATTAATCTCAACAGATATAACTTTAAATTTAATTCATGGACGAGACGGAGAAGATGGAAAGGTTGCATCTTTAATGGAGTTTTATAATATACCTTTTATATCACCAAGAGTGGAAGCATCAGCTATTAGTTATAATAAATTATACACAAAGCTTTTTGCTAAAAGTATAGGTATTAGTGTAGTTGAATACCAACACTTATCAAAATCAGATGATAGAGTATTAAAACTTTCATATCCAGTAATTATAAAACCTGTAAGATTAGGAAGTAGTATAGGTGTATCTATTGTAAAAGAGGATAGTGAATTAGATTATGCCCTAGATGTAGCATTTGAATTTGATAATGATGTAATCATAGAACCATTTATTGATGGAGTCAAAGAGTATAATCAAGCAGGTTCAAAGAGTAATGAGTGGGAATTATCAATTATAGAAGAGCCTCAAAAAGAGGAGTTTTTAGATTTTGAAAAGAAATATATGGATTTTTCAAGAGACTCAACTGTGACATCTGCATCATTAAGCAATGAGATGGAAGCAAAAATACAAAATACATTCAAAAAAATATATGACCCCCTATTTTTAGGTTCTATTATTAGATGTGACTTTTTTGTTGTTGGTGATGAGGTTCTTCTAAACGAAATAAATCCAATTCCTGGTTCAATGGCAAATTATCTATTTGAAGATTTTGAAGATATGTTATATAGATTAAGTAAACATTTGCCAAAAGAGAGAGATATTGTAATTGATTATGAATATATTCATTCGATACAGAGTGCTAAGGGTAAGTCTAATTTATAATAAATTATTATTTTGTTAGAATATTTAAATTAAAAAAAGGATTAAAATGAAGAAGGTTTTACTATTTTTAGCTAGTGTGGGGTTATTGGTATCTGGTGATGTTGTATTTCATAATAAAACTGGATTAAGTTGGCAAGATAATCGTTCTGCGATGTCGGAAAAAGTCACTTATGAAGAGGCAGAGAAATTTTGTGATGCTTTAAAAGCAGGGAAATATAATGATTGGAGAGTTCCTACATTGAAAGAGCTTAGTTCTATTGTAGATTATACAAAATATGACCCAGCTATTTTAGATGGTTTCTCTTCAGGTGGTTCTGTATATTATTGGTCTTCAACACCTTATATGGGTGACACTGATAAAGTGTGGGGTATTAATTTTAAAACAGGTGCTACTGATGCAAATGGAAAGAATTATACTCGTCATATTAGGTGTGTTAGAGTTTCTAAAAAGTAATTTATATGATTATTAATTAAGCACTTATTATAATAAATCATCTTATAATTCTCTGTTAGTCTTTTATTAGGCTTTAGTAATTTTTTCAAGGGGGTATTGCATGCAATCAAACGCTGCATTGGAATATGATTATTCTGTAGCAAAATTGTTTACTTATACAACAATTTTGTTTGGATTTTTAGGTATGCTGATTGGAACGCTTATTGCGTCTCAACTTGCATTTCCAGAACTCAACTATATGCTGGGTGAATATGGTACATTTTCACGATTAAGACCTGTTCATACAAATACAGTTATTTTTGGATTTACACTGAGTGGAGTCTTTGCAACATTCTATTATGTTGGACAGAGAGTTTTAAAAGTATCAATGGCTGAGTCTAAGTTTTTAATGACTATAGGTAAAATCCATTTTTGGCTATATTTTGTTGGTGCTCTTGTAGCAACAATTTCTATACTTCTTGGATATAGCCAATCTAAAGAGTATGCTCAATATGAGTGGCCAATAGATATAGTTATTGTTATCGTTTGGGTACTTTGGGGTGTCTCAATGTTTGGACTTATTGGAATTAGAAGAGAGAAGACTCTATATATCTCTATGTGGTATTATATTGCTACATTCTTAGGTATAGCTATGCTTTATCTATTTAATAATATGTCTGTTCCTACTTACTTCTTAACTGATGGTTTAGGTAGTTTTATGCACTCTGTATCTATGTACTCTGGAACAAATGATGCTTTAGTTCAATGGTGGTATGGACACAATGCAGTTGCATTTGGTTTTACTGTTCCTATTGTTGCTATGGTATATTATTTCCTTCCAAAAGAGTCAGGTCAGGCAATTTATTCTTATAAATTATCTCTATTATCTTTCTGGGGTTTAATGTTTGTTTATCTTTGGGCTGGTTCACACCACCTTTTATATTCAACTGTTCCAGATTGGATGCAAACTATGGGTTCTGTATTTTCTATTGTTTTAATTCTTCCATCTTGGGGTAGTGCAATCAATATGCTTCTTACTATGAAAGGTGAGTGGAATCAGTTAACAGAGAATCCATTAATTAAATTTATGGTATTAGCATCTACATTCTATATGCTTTCAACTCTTGAAGGACCTATTCAGGCTATTAAATCAGTAAATGCAATTGCTCACTTTACAGATTGGATTCCAGGACATGTTCACGATGGTGTTTTAGGTTGGGTTGTATTTATGATTATGGCAGGTCTATTTCATATGGCACCTAGAATGTTTAAGAGAGAAATATACTCAAAAAGTTTATTAGAGACTCAATTCTGGCTTCAAACAACAGCTGTTGTACTATATTTCACATCAATGTGGATAGCAGGTATTACACAAGGTATGATGTGGAGAGCAGTTGATGAGTATGGTAACTTAATGTATTCATTTATTGATACTGTTGCTGTACTTCACCCTTACTATGCAATCAGAGCTTTATCAGGTGTACTTTACCTAACAGGTTTCTTAATGTTTGCTTACAATATGATTAAAACTATGACTTCTTCGAGAGAATTAACTCAAGAGCCTCAGTTCAAATCACCTATGGCATAAGGAGGTAGATTATTATGTTTCATTGGTTAGAAAAAAATCCATTCTTCTTTGCAGTAGGAGTATTTATTGTTATTGCATTTGCAGGTCTTATTGAAATTTTACCAAACTTTGCAGAAGCATCAAGACCAGTAGTAGGGCTTAAGCCTTATACAGTTCTTGAGTTAGCTGGTAAAGAAGTTTATAAAAAAGATAATTGTATCGCTTGTCACTCACAGCTTATTAGACCATTTAAATCTGAAACAGATAGATATGGACAAGTATCACTTTCAGGTGAGTATGCTTATGATAGACCATTCCTTTGGGGTTCTAAAAGAACAGGTCCAGACCTTCACCGTGTAGGTAACTACCGTACAACAGATTGGCATGAAAATCATATGTGGAATCCAAAATCGGTTGTTCCTCAATCTATTATGCCAGCATATAAACATATGTTTACAAATATTGCTGATATAGAGACTGCTTATGCAGAAGCTGTTACAGTTAAAAAAGTTTTCCATACACCTTATGGTGATGAGTTTAAAGGTACACGAGAGGCGTGGGAAGCATATAAGCCAACTGTATTATTAGAAGCTAAAGCGATTGCTAAAAATATGAAAAATAAAGATGTAAAAGATGCAGTTAAAGCAGGAAATATTCCTGAAATTGTTGCATTAATTGCATATTTAAATAGATTGAAGTAGTAGGATAAAAAGTGGACATAAGAGAATTACAAGGCTATGCCAACCTCTTTATGACTATTTTTTTAGTAATTATGCTATATGGATATATTGTTCATCTATATAGAAGTGAAAAAAAGGGTGAAGAAGATTATGAAAAATTTGGTAATATTGCACTAGATGATAATATCGACAGTAAACCGATTGTTCCTAATCCTAAAACTCTAACAGAAAACGAGGAGGAGAATAAATGAATTCGTTAATGATAAAAGGACTTGCATTTGCTGCAGTGCTTATGATAGCTACAATAGCAGTTGTTAGTTCTATGAATATTGATTTAAGTGATCCAATTAATATAATTACGATTCTAGGGGCATTGATAATTTCAGGATTATCAGCAGGAGTATCACTAAAATACATCAATCAGATGAAGACAGATACAGCCTCTGGTGAGTTAGCTGATGAAAATTGGGATGGTATTGGTGAGTACAAAAATGAACTTCCTTCTGGTTGGGCATTTTCATTTTTAGCTACTATGATTTGGGCTGTATGGTATTGGTTTGTAGGTTATCCTGTAAATTCATTTAGTCAAATTGGTCAATACAATGAAGAGGTTTTAGCTCATCAAGCAAAATTTGAGTCTAAATATAAAGATGCAGATAAAGATACTCTTCAACAAATTGGTGAATCAATATTTTTAGTTCAATGTGCTCCTTGTCATGGTGAAACAGGTGATGGTCTTTCTGGAAAAGCTCAAAACTTTACTTCAAGAGAGAGCGAAGCACAAGTACTTGATATTATTAAAAATGGTTCTGACCAACTACATTATCCAATGGGTGCAATGCCTGCTGGAATGGCTTTCGGCGAAGATGCAAAAATAGCAGCTAAATATGTTGCTAGTGGAATGAAGGGTAATGCTCCTGCTGCTTTTGCTGTTTGTGCTAGTTGTCATGGTGCTGATGGTAAAGGTAATGCTGGTATGGCTCCAAATATTTCAGAGTATGATAATGAAGTTATTAAACACATATTAGCAAATGGTAAAAAAGGTATTATCGGTAGAATGCCTTCATTTAAAGGTAGATTTACAGAAGTTCAAGAGAAAGCACTTGCAACTTATATTCAATCTATAAAACAATAGGAGTATTATATGTCAGTAGGAGAAAATACAAATAGAGCAGTTTTTGGTCTACACGGTGTTACAGGTATGTTAATTGCAACTGCACTTTTACTTAGTATTCTTGTAGGTTTAACAACTTGGGGGATTAGCGTTCAACAAGGTAGTTCAAGTAACTTTTATGACCCAGCACCTATATTGGATATTAATAATCTAAAAATGAATAGTACAGATAATGCAGACTTTGCATTTCAAGATACTAAAAAATAAAGGATAGATAATGATTAGAATCATGGATAAAGTTCTTGCAATAGGTTTAGTTCTTCTAGCATCTATTACATTGTGGTCGGTCTTGAGTATTAATCACTTATATGTAGGTTAATTATGAGAAAAGCAAAAGTAGGTTTACTCCTACTAGCTTTTCTATTACCACTTCTTTTAAACTCTACAAATTTTATTAAAAATGATTTATTAACACCAAAAGCTTCTAAAATAGTTGAAGGTATTGGAGATGAGTTAACATCTAAAACTGGGATTCACACTTATGTTATTGCAACAAATAGAGTATTTCCTGAAAGATTTAATTTAGTAGAATATATAATGGATATGGATAAGCAGTTAAGTAAGCCATTTGTAGTTTTAGTTTTTGCTCCAAATGCAATTATTACAAAAAAATCAGGTGAACGAGGTAGAGTTGGACTTATTCCATCTTCAAAAGATATAGCTCTATTATATGATAGTTCAACAGTAAAAGATTATGCTATTGGTGTAGTTGCCTCAAAAGATAAAAATAGTAATCAAGATAAATACAATATTGGAGTAGTTCAATCTTATTCGGAGTTAGCAGACCAAATTGCAGATTCTAAAGGTATTAAAATGACAAAAACTATACCTAATGAGACACATATAATAGTGAATATATTAAAATATATTGTATTCGCAGGTTCTATTCTTCTTTTATGGATTTTTTTTATACGACCAATAGTAGAAAAGGTAAAAAATGGAAAATAAAAAAGAGATAAGTTATTGGCCACATATGATAGTTGGCTTCTTATTTTTAGCAATAGCTCTAGGTTATTGGACAATTAAAACGGCTATATCTTTACCTGTTCAAGAGACAAATGATTATATGATGAAATATCAGAAGGCTGATATAAATATAAATGATATTTTAACAAGTAAAGAGGCATTTGATAAAGATTATATTATAAGTTTATCAGGTATTAAAACTATGGTTATGACAGATAATATATATAGCAATAAAGTTCAGCCAGAGCTAGTTGTTTTATCAAATGGAATAAATAAGTTTAATTATATTGTTAAGAAGAGAGACGGAACTTTTGTAAAAGATGCTAAGGTTTCATTTTTATTAACAAGACCTCATAGTACTAGAGAAGATAAGATGATAGAAGTTGTGCCATATAATGGCAAGTATTACCAAACTCCAGATATTAATATATCAAAAGCTGGTAGATATACATTAAAAATAAGAGCCACTGTTAATGATAAAACAGGATATTGGTCAGTAGGTGCATATCTAAAACCTACAACAAAATAAATTTAGAGAAGTCCTATTTAAGGACGACTCTTAGATTTTATCTATTTTCTCTTTTGCTTCAAAATCTCCAATACTTCCAGAGAAGAAATCATCTTCTACACTTTTAAGTTGTTTAATAATTACCGATTTAAGTTCATCATCTTTAACTATATCATCAACATAAAGTTTCATATCTTCAAATTTAGGAAAATAAGATAAAAACTCTTCGTGCATTGGACTTCTTTTCCATATATCAATTCGTTTTGATAATGGTGCATCAATTTTAATTAAAACTGTATCCCCTACAACATCTCTTTTATACCCTTTTTGGTCTTCTTGAGCTAAAAGTTGACTCTTACTCATTAATCTCTCATCTTCACTCTTAAATTTGTTAATTCCTACAATAAGAATAAAAAATACAATAGCCCCTGCTACTAAAAGTTTTACTAAACCCATAAAAAATCCTTTTATAATTAAAATGTAATCTAAAAATTTAGTATATAATAAATATACTTGTTACTCTATAATCTCCAGCTTGGATTATCTATAATTCCTTTAATATCTATTAATACAGCTTCTCCTGTGCTTATTTCTTCATAGTCAGACCTTTTTAAATCGATAAATTCTTTATGAGAGACTGCTGTAATAATAGCATCGTATTTTCTTGTTGCATTAAATGGGTTAGTTATAAAGCTAAAGTTTGACTCTTCAACCTCATCTTTCTTTATCCAAGGGTCAAATGCTTCTATTTTGCAACCATAGTCAACTAATTCATTTATAATATCAAACACTTTAGAGTTTCTTGTATCTGGACAATCCTCTTTAAATGTTAATCCTAAAATTAAAACTGTTGCATCTTTAATTTTTTTATCATTTAATATCATTTGTTTAATCGATTTCTCGGCTATATATTTACTCATTCCATTATTTATCTGTCTAGCACCTAAAATTAGATTTGGTTTGTACCCTAACTCTTGAGCTTTATGAGTTAAATAATATGGGTCAACTCCAATACAGTGTCCACCAACTAATCCTGCTTTTAATTTTATAAAATTCCATTTAGTTGATGCAGCTTCTATAACTTCAGTTGTATCTATATTCATAGCATCAAATATTAAAGCTAACTCATTTATTAACGCAATATTTACATCTCTTTGTGTATTCTCTATAACTTTAGATGCCTCTGCTACTTTAATTGATGATGCTTTATATGTTCCAGCAGTAATAATAGATTTATAAAGATTATCAACCTTATCTGCTATATCTGGAGTTGAACCAGCTGTGACTTTTAAAATTTTTGTAACAGTGTGTTCTTTATCTCCTGGATTAATTCTCTCTGGAGAGTATCCACAATAAAAATCTTTATTAAATTTTAATCCCGAAATATTTTCTAGTTCTGGAACACATATCTCTTCTGTTACACCGGGATAAACAGTAGATTCATAAATTACAATATCATCTTTTTTAAGAACTTTTCCAATAGTTTGAGATGATTTAATTAATGGTGTTAAATCTGGTTTATTTGAACTATCTATTGGTGTTGGTACAGTTACTATATATATATTACAACTCTCTATATCTTTAATATTTGAACTAAATTCCATTTTATTATTTAATCCATCTTGCATTTGAGACTCACTAAGTTCAAGAGTTCTATCTACTCCTCTATTTAACTCATCAATTCTCCACTCTGCTATATCAAACCCTACCACTTTATATTTACTAGAAAAAGCGTGTGCTAAAGGTAATCCAACATATCCTAATCCTACAATTGCTATTTTATATTCCATCTATTTTACTCCTATCTGAAAATATTCAAAACCTATTTTATTCATTCTATCTTTATCAAACTGATTTCTACCATCAAAAAATATTGGATTTTTTAGAAGTTTCTTTATCTCATCGAAATCAGGGCTTCTAAACTCTTGCCACTCTGTAACCAATATCATAGCATCTGCATTTTTAACAGCATCATATTTACTATCAACATAATTAATACTATTATTATCTTTTAAATAATACTCTTTTGCCTCTCTCATTGCTTTTGGGTCATAAGCTACTATTTTTGCACCTCTATCAGTCAATTCACTAATAATAGTTAAAGAAGATGCTTCTCTCATATCATCTGTTTCTGGTTTAAATGCTAATCCCCATATTCCAAAAGTTTTTCCATTTAGATTTTCTCCAAATTTATCTATAACCATATTAGATACTACACTTTTTTGAGCATTATTAACAGCTTCGACAGCATCAAGAATTCTTGGAGTATATCCATAATCTTTAGAAGTTTTAGCTAAGGCTTGAACATCTTTAGGAAAACAACTTCCACCATATCCACAACCTGGATATATAAAGCTATACCCAATTCTACTATCAGAACCTATTCCATTACGAACTTTATTAACATCAGCTCCAACTCTTTCACATATATTTGCTATCTCATTCATAAAACTAATTTTTGTTGCTAACATAGCATTTGCAGTATATTTAGTCATTTCAGCAGATTTAATATCCATTCCAATAAATCTATCTCTAGTTTTCATAAAAGGAGAGTATAGAGAATGCATTATCTCCATAGCTTCATCATTATCAGCTCCAATAACAACACGGTCAGGATGCATAAAGTCTTTAATAGCAGCACCCTCTTTAAGAAATTCAGGATTTGATACAACAGAGAAAGAGAGATTAATACCTCTTTTGTCTAACTCATCTTGGATTACTTTAGATACTTTTTCAGCAGTTCCAACAGGTACAGTTGATTTATCTACTATTATCATATCATTTTGCATTAACTCTCCAATACTCTTAGCCACAGCTAAAACATATTGTAAATCAGCAGAACCATCTTCTCCCATAGGAGTACCAACAGCAATAAATGTAATATTTGAATTTTCAATAGCCTCTTGAATATTAGTTGTGAACTGTAAAGATTTTTTTTTATAATTTTCAACAACCATCTCTTCTAATAATGGTTCATATATAGGTATAATCCCATTTTTAAGATTTTCTATCTTTTTTTCATCAATATCAACACAGATTACACTATTCCCCATTTGTGCAAAACAAGCTCCACTAACAAGACCTACATAGCCTGTTCCAATAACAGAAATTTTCATACTTCATACCGTCCATATTTATTTTATAAAAATAATTATATCGTAAAAGAAAAATTTTAAGAAGTTTTTAAAGTGAAGAGTATGCAGAGTATTAAAAAATACTCTACAAGAAACTATTTTGCAGCAGGTGCTGGTGTAGTTGTGTTTGTTTCTGGTGCAGTATCAGCAGCAGGTGCTTCATTTGCAAAAGAAAGTGTTGCAAGAACGATTGCAGCGAAAACGATAACTTTTTTCATGAGTGTCTCCTTGTTTAAGATATGTTAAAATTATAGTATTTTCTTATAGTAAAGAGTATCTTTTATCGTCATAAAAACATTTTTTTTAAAATTGATAACAAAAAGTAACACTTTTCACTATCAAACTATTTCAATATGGTATATTCTCTCTTTTCTTCTTCTGTAAAGTATAAATATTTTTTGTTTTTAGCAAAGTTTAAGCTATATTTTCTACCCAATGCAAATTGGCTATTTTGAAAAATTACAGAGAACTGTTTATTATCTGTATGTGGAAATTCTATAAAATAATATTTACTCCAACTATTAACTAATGGTATATTTTGTAATAATTTACTATTTGAGTCTATTTTTATTATTGTAATAGGAAGTGAATCATATCCAGCTCTCCTAACTTTCTCCTCTTCATTAGTTAATTCCTTATCTGTTTTTGAATCTACTATATGTAGAGTTAAATTCTGTTCATTATTGTTTAATCCATTGGTGAAAGCATCGTTAGATTGATATATACCAACAATAAATTTTTCTTTAACCTTTCCATCTTTGTCTTTTAGAGAATTTAATCCATTAAGATATGTAGCTGTAACGGCTATTTTAGTCTCACCATTTTGTGATATTTTAATCTTTTCACTTTTTTGTAGTTTCTTTTGGCTTATTAAGTGTTTGTCAAAAGATTTTTGCATCTCTTTTTCATTTTTAAAGCTACAACCAAAAAAAACTCCAACTAAAATAATATATATAAATAAATAATAGAATTTACTTTTGAACATAATTAACTCCCTTATATTTAGAAACATTTTAACATAACTAAAATGAAAAGTGATGTATAATCATATTTTACTCAATTTAATAAAAAAGGTTGAATGTGCAAAAAAGATATGCAGTAGCATTTACAGGTCCATCAGGAAGTGGAAAAACAACACTTATAGAGAAAGTAGCAAAAGAGCTTTTATTAAATTATAAAGTAGCCATAATAAAACATGACCCAAAAGATAAAGCTATATTTGATGTTGAGGGAAAAGATAGTTATAAATTTTCTCAAACTGGTGCAGAGGTTATTGTTGCCTCATCTACAAGGACTACATATCTTTCACAAAGAGAAAAATCATTAGATGAAATTGTTAATATGTTAGAAGAATTCGATTATCTTTTAGTAGAAGGTTTAAAAACTTTGCCACTTCCCAGAATAGTAATATTTAGGAATAGTGTAGAAGAGAGTTATTTTGAGTATAGTGAAGCTATGGCAACAGATAATAGTATAAAAAATCTAAATATACCAAATTCAATAGATATATTAGATTTAAATAATACACAAGATATTATTTCTTGGATAAAAATAAATGCAAAGGAGATATAAATTATGGAAGATATTATAGATGCAATAAAAGAGATAGCACATAGAATAGATGAAGCAATTAAGATGGAGGATTTAGGATATAGTGATAGTGAGAACTCTTCTGGAGAAGACCAACTTAAGTTAGATGTACAGAGTGACTTGATTATAGAAAAAGTATTTTCTAAAGTTACTAGAGTTAAAAATCTTATAAGTGAAGAGAAAGAGGGTATTCATCATCTTCATAATGATGGGAAATATACAATATGTTATGACCCATTAGATGGTTCAAGTTTAGTTGATGTCAATCTATCTGTTGGTTCTATTTTTGGGATTTATGATGGTGAGTTAAAAGGTGAAAATATGGTGGCATCAGTATATGTCATATATGGTCCTAGAATAGAGATGATAGTAGCATTCAAAGGTTCGAGACCTATACTTTATTGTACTCGAAGAAATCATTTTGAAGAGGTTGGAGAGATTGTATTAAATCAAAAAGGAAACCAAAATGCTCCTGGTGGAACACAGATGAATTGGACTCCACTACATCAAAAATTTGTTAGGTCTCTATTTGATGAGGGATATAGATTAAGATATAGTGGTGGAATGGTTCCTGATTTACATCAAATTCTTCTAAAGGGTGGTGGACTATTTTCATATCCAGCAACTTCAGATAAACCAGATGGAAAACTTAGACAACTGTTTGAAGTTATCCCTTTTGCACTTATATATGAAGAGGCAGGTGGTCAAGCAATAGATGAGAATGGAAATAGATTAATGGAGTTAATTCCATCACATCCTCATGATACTTCACCTTGTTTCTTTGGTTCAAATTATGAAATAGAGGCAATGAAAAAAGCTTATGGATTAAATTAATGGCATTTATGGATAAATGGGAGATAGCTTTAGAAGATAAAATAGAAGAGTTAAAGCAGTGTCAATTATCTAAAGAGTTAAATAGTTGTTTAGGGTGTAAAGATATAAATAATTGTGCTTTAAGAGACTCCTATTTAACAGCTGTATATGAGAGTATGAATAAAGGTGAAGGTGGTGGATTTGAATTTTAAAGTAAAAAGCATAAAATATCTATTATCTTTAATAATTATTATTTCTCTCTCTGGTTGTCAATCTGAAGAGGATATAAAGAGAGCTAAAGAGGCAGAACAATATAAGCAAGAGCAGATATTAAAGCTTAAAGAAGAGTTGAGATTAAAAGAAGAGAAGAGAATAGCTGAGGCGAAAGAGAGAGAGAGATTAGAAAAAGAGAAAAACTCTTCAACTCTATATCAAATGGGACTTAGTACAGATAATGGAAAAGTAATTTTTGATACAAATATGGCAAAAAACTTTTTTACAACTCTTGGAGACAAATTAGAGAGAGCATCAAAAGAGATTATTGAAGAGAATAGTAGTTCAACAAAAAAGATGGGTGTAGAGATAGAAGAGCATAATATAAGTATTGATTTTAATAAAACAAAGGTATTTTTGGAACATTGGAGTAGTAAAATTAGTTCATTTGCTAAAGAGATAAGCTCTTTTGGAGATAAAATAGAAGATAATAACCTATCAAAATAAAAAATAATGAAGGAATTAATATGATGCAACAGATAGATATGAATTCACCAGAATTTCAAGCTGAAATGGAGAAAACAGAAGTTTTTGTTCAAAAAGTTAATAAGCAGTTTGGTTTTGTTCAAAATCCGAATGAAGAGGTGAACGAAGGCGTAACAATGGGACTTGCTAGAAACAAGATGATTTATGGAAAAAGATTTTGTCCCTGTTTTATGGTAATTGGAGAGACAAAAGAGGAGAGAAAAGAGGCTGATAATAGAATTTGTCCTTGTAAACCTGCTCTTGAGAAAGAGATACCTGAAGATGGTCTTTGTCATTGTGGAATATTTTGTACAGTAGAGTATGCAGAATCACAAAAGAAAAATGATGAAATGGAAGAAGTTGTTCATCAACATTCAAAAGGTCTAAGCAAAGAACAAGCATTAACTCTTTTGAATAAAGAGCAGTTAGATGGTGATGAGTTAGAGGCATTATTAGAAGCTAGAGAGTTAAAAATGATAGATTTTACTTTAGTAGATGTTAGAGAGTATATGGAATATCAGATGGGTCATATTATCGGAACTGATATACTTGTCCCAACTTCACAGTTTTATGCCAAAATTGAAGATATATCTAATAAAAAAGATACTCCTATAATTGTATATTGTCACACAGGAAGTCGAAGTTATCAAGTTCAACATGCTATGAAATCTTTAGAGTTTAAACAAGTTTCAAATTTACAATATGGTATTGTCGCATTTAATGGAGATACTCAAAGAGGTTAATCTTTTTTTAAAAATATGAATAATCTCTAAGATAAGACGGTTTATCCCTAATAGGGTTAGGCTGTTATTTATAATAAATACTATCCATATCAAACTTTTTAACCAAGTTTGCTCTAAATTACTTGTACTATTTAAAATTAACCACCATAAAATTGCATCTATCTTTCTCATTAATTTTAGAGTATAATTTATTATCTCACAATTTGAAAATATATTTATAGATGAATTAATTATTGTCTGCTCTAAACTTTTATCTAAATATATTGGAGCATATCCATTTAAAGTTGAGTATACAAAAGATGGAATTAATATTAAAAGCATAAGATATGCACTCCACTCTTTTGCAAAAATTTTATTGTATGGCTCTTTTATAAATGTTAAACTTTTACTTAGAATTATTAGATAAAAAAATGATGATATAGCTGTATGAAAAATAAGATATAACCACCAATTAAAAGTAAAATTTATTAAGCTATATGATATAGATATTGTCATAAATATAGATATAATAATAGAGATAATTATCACAAATATTCTTGAGGACAAGAGCTTAGATATTATAGTTTTATCTTTAAAGTAACATTTTCTAAAACATTTTCTCTCTTGTACTTTTGTTTCAATATGACTATATGAAATTATTAAAAGTATAATAATTGGAAAAATTAAAGAGAAGCAATATTCATCATATAGAGTTATCCAGCCAAGTAAAATTATAAAAAGTGTTACAATAGATAGTATAAATAGTTTTATATACTCTCTCATTTTGCTCCTTTAATATATATATAGGATAAGATTATATATTATAAAAATTAAATAATAAGGAGATAGAATGAATAGAAGAGTATTTATATCATTTTCTACTTTTATAGGAGTATCAAGTTTACTCCATTCGACTAATCCCATTGTTACCAAAGTAGAACTTTCAAAAGATATATTTAATATTATCAACTCTGTTCAAGAACATTTTTTCCCAGAAAATAGTCAACTTCCCTCAGCTCGTGAATTTAGAGCAGTAGAGTTTTTAAATGATACTATTTTTCATAAAACTTTTGATAAAGATATTAGAGAATTTGTAATTAGTGGAGCTAAAGATTTTATATCTCAAGAGAATGGAAAATTTATAAATTATAGTTATGAAGAGAAAGAGATAGCTTTACGAAAATTTGAGAATAGTACAAAAGGTAGTCAATGGTTAAGTAGGATTATGATTTTATCAATGGAAGCTCTCTTAAGTGACCCAATATATGGTGGAAATTATAAAGAGTCTGGCTGGAAAGCATTAGATACTAAAGGTGGAGAGCCAAGACCAGAGAGTAGGTATATTAAATTATGAAAGATAAAATTTATGATGTAGCTATTATCGGTTCAGGTGCAAGTGGAGGAGCTGTTGCATATCAATTATGTAAAGCAGGATATAAAGTTGTCATTTTGGAAAAAGGTAAATTAATTAGAAGAGATGAATTTTCTAAAGATGAATTGGCATATTGTAGACGAGATATAGTTACACCAAGTCTATTTGATGAGTATCATATTATTGAAGAAAAAGTAGATGGAGAGTGGGTAGAGACACCTACTTATGAATCTGGTTGGAGTTTTTGGAATGGTAACATTGTTGGAGGTTCATCTAATTTTATGAGTGGTATGTTTCATCGTATGCACCCTGATGATTTTAAATTAAAAAGTGTTTATGGCAAAATTGATGGTGCAAATGTTGAGGATTGGGCTATTAATTATAATGATTTAGAGCCATATTATACATTAGCAGAGGATTTAGTTGGAATATCTGGAAAATCAATTAATCATAAGTATCAATCCCCACGAAGTAGATTAAAGTTTTTTCAACCACCAACAAAGGAGAATAAGATTGTCAATCTTTTTGATAAGAGTTGTAAAAAATTAAATATAACTCCTTTAGTAACTGCTAGAGCTGTTCTATCTGAAAATACAAAAGATAGAAATGGTTGCTATTATTCTAATTTCTGTGGTAGTTATGGTTGTAGTTCAGGAGCAAAAGGTAGTTCACGAGAAGCATTTATATCTCCTGCACTTGCGACTGGAAACTTAACTCTATTATCAAATTCTCATGTTACACATTTAGATAGTAGTAAAAAAAAGGTTAAGCAAGTAAATATTATTAATACTATTACAGATAAAAAATCAAAAATATATGCAAAGTTTTTTGTTGTAGCATCTCAAGCACATGAAAGTGTTAGATTATTATTAAACTCAGCAAATAAGTTTCATCCAAATGGATTATCTAACAGTAGTGGAGAGCTTGGTAAGAATTTAATATTCTCTGCTGGTGGAGCTGGAGGTGGTACTTTTTATAAAGATGATATGAGTGAAAAGGACTTTAATGATTTAATGGATAGAGGACTTTTTATAAATCGTTCTATATTAGATTGGTATATAAAAGATGATTGGTTGAAGCCTAAAGAGAAAGGTGGATTAGTTGAATTTATGTTTGAACACCAAAATAATATATCAAGGGCGGTGAATAGTAGATATAAAGATAACAAACTTCTTTGGGGAGAAGAGTTGGCAAAAGAATTAAAAGATAAATTTACAAAAACAAAAACTTTTAGATTTGAGATATTTAATGATTGGCTTCCAACAGATGATTGTTTTATTACGATTGATAAAAATAGAAAAGATAAATATGGTATGCCCGTAGGTAAATTAAGAATAAATGGGCACCCAAAAGATTTAGAGGTTGCATATAATATTTCAAAAAAAGTAAAAGTTATTTTAAAAGAGATGGGGGCTAAAGATATATATAGTTCAATTTCTGCTGTTCCACCACAAAATTTAATTGCAGGAGGTTGTAGATTTGGAGATAATCCTAAAACTTCTGTAATAGATAAAAGTTGTAAATCGTATGATATAGAAAATCTATTTATAGCTGATGCAAGTTTTATGCCAACAGGTGGAAGCACTCCATACACTTGGACAATCTATGCAAATGCTTTAAGAGTAGGTGATGAGGTTATTAAAGTGTTACGAAAAGAAGCGTTAACTTAATTAATATAAAATATAATTTTAAAATATAGATGTAAAGTAATATTTTTATATCTATATGATATTTAAATGACATTTATATGTTATAATTTCTAATTAAAGGATAAATATTATTAATTAACCATTCATAGTTTGTTAATATTGTTTTGTTAAAATTTGTATATAATCATCATAACTGGTTTATCCCAAATTTATATTATTAAAAGAATAAAGGAAAAAATAGTGAAAAGAATTTATGCATTATTATTTAATATAATAATCCTATCTACTTATAGTATTGCAGAACAATCTAAAATTGATTCAGAACATCAATTAAATGAAGATAACGAAAAAATTAAATATACTATAAAATCTGGAGATACACTTCTTGCAATAGCTAGAAAGTATCATACAACAAGAGAATATATAAGAAAAGAAAATAATTTAAAAAAGGGATATACTCTATCAATTGGTGAAGTATTAATAATCCCAATCAATAAATTTTATATTAAAGGTTCAATTGTTGATTACACTATTAAATACGGAGATACACTCTCTTCTCTTGCCAAAAAGTTTCATACGACAAAAGATATAATTTGTAAAACCAATCAAATATCCAAAGATAGTCAATTAAAATTAAATAAAGTTCTAAAAATTCCTATAAGTGTTAATATCTCAAATGATGATGAAAATCAAAAAAATAAAACTAAAGAATCTAATAAAAAAATTAAAACTATAAATTATACTATTTCAAGTGGAGATACAATATTAGGGATTGCTAGAAAATATTACTCTACTACAAAAGATATTATTAAAGTTAATAATATAGGAAAGAGAGAGACTTTAAAATTGGGTAGAGTTTTAAAAATCCCTATTAATACATTTTATCCTAAAGATAGAGTTAGTAACTATAAAGTATCTTCAGAAGATACAATTAATAGTTTAGCTAAGAAGTTTGCTATATCAGAAGATGAACTTTTAAGAATGAATAACTTAGAGAATAGAAAATTATCTAATGGTGTGGTTTTAAAAGTTCCAAAATTATCAAATCCATTAACTATCGCTTCTGTTGTAAAAGATGGTGAAGATAAGGCAAAAAAACTTCAAAAAGAGAAAGAGATAAGAGAGAAAGAGAAGCAATTAGCATTAGCAATCAAAAAAAGAGAAGCTGAAGAAGAGGCGATTTTAGCTCAAGCTGATAAAATTAGAAAAGCTAGAGAACTTAGAGAAGAGAGTATAAGAAAAGCAAAACTTGCACAAGAAAAATTAGAGAGAAAAGAGCAAGAGAGATTAGCAAAAATTGCACGATTGGAAGCTGAAGCTAGAGCCAAGAAAAAACGAGAAATAAAATTAGCAAAAATTAGAAAAGCAACTTTAGAAAAAAATAAATTAGCAAAAATAGAAGCTGAAGAGACAAAAAAACTTTTAAAGGCACAAGCTGAAGCACAAAAAGTTCTTAATCAGAAAAAAGAGATGGAAGAGAAAGCTAGAGTTGCCGAAGAGAGAGTAAAAGAATTAGAGAAATTAGTAAAAGAGAGAGCTTTAAAAGTTAAGAAGAAAGAGGAAGAGATAAATAAAATAAAAGGTAAAAAAGAGGTCTCTTTTAATATGGATAGGTATAAGCCTATTGCAAAAAAAGAGAGAGTTCAAAGAAAAAATATTATTAAGAAAAAAGATATAAAACATTCAAATAAAAAAGTAAAACCCAAAATAATGGTTATCAAAAAAAATAATAATTCTTCTATTTTGACTAAAGAAAAAAGTAAAATTGTCAAGTATAAAGTAAAAAGGGGTGACAATCTCTATAAAATTGCTAAAGCACACCATACAACCACAATAGAGGTATTAAATATTAATCATTTTAGGAGTAACTCTGATTTAGTTATTGGTAAAATGATTAAAGTTCCAGTAGATACATATTTTCATCTAAAAAAATATACTATAAAAAGAGGTGATACTCTATATAAAATTGCAAGAAGACACAATACAACAACAACAAGAGTACTTTTAGCAAACAATATGAGAAGAGGTAGTAAATTAAAAGAGGGGAAAACTATAAAAGTTCCTGTTGATACATTTACTTTAGAAAAAGATATTAGTACAGCTAAAGTAGCATCTAATAGTGTTAATCCTAAAATAAAGAAAAAATTCAAAAAAATAGTTGTTTCTAAAAGCTTACTTCACCATAAAGTTAAAAGAGGTGAAACTATATACTCTATTGCAAAGAAAAATAATATAACTGTAAAAAGTCTTAAGTTGGCAAATAAATTAAAATCAAATAGGGATTTAAAAATAGGCAGAGTATTACAATTGCCAAATACAAATAAATCAGTTGTGAAATTAAAATTAGCTAAAAAAACCAAGAGCAAGAAGAGAAAGAAAAAACATAGTAATAGAATTGCTCTTAATCCACAAACAGGAAAAAGTCTTGATAATCTAATACTCTCTTTAAGCTCATCTAATAAAAGGAAAGCTCTTCCTCAATTTGCTAGAAAATATTTAGGAAAAAGATATGTTTGGGGTGCTACAGGACCTTATAGATTTGATTGTTCTGGATTTACTAGCTATGTATGTAAAAAGAATGGTGTTTCTATTCCTCGAACATCTATCAATCAATCAAAAGTTGGGAAATATGTCTCAAGAAGTAATTTAAAAGCTGGTGATTTAATATTTTTTGATACATCGAAGAGACGGAGAGGCTATGTAAATCATGTTGGTATTTACATAGGTAACAACAAGTTTATTCACGCAAGTAGTGCTAAGAAGAAGGTCGTTGTGACTAGTTTGAATGCACCATTCTATCGGTCTCGGTTTAAATGGGGTAGGAGAATGTAATTTCAAATTAAAGGTTAAATGTGAGAAAAATTAATAATATTGAAGAGGCTAAAGTAGAAATAGCTAAGCTTCACAATTTAGACTGTAAAGAGGATGATGTATTTTATCAAGCAATGGAAGAGGTTTTATTATCTATATTTCCACTATTTGAATCAGATGAAATGTATAATAATAGTGAAAAAAATGCTATAATCAAAAGATTAATAACTCCTGATAGAATCATAAAATTTAAAGTAACTTGGTTAGATGATAATAATATTGTTCAAGTAAATACAGGATATAGAGTTCAATTTAATAATGCATTAGGACCATATAAAGGTGGATTGCGTTTTCATCCTACTGTAAATGAGGGTATTCTAAAATTTTTAGGTTTTGAACAGATTTTAAAAAATGCATTAACTGGACTTCCTCTTGGTGGGGCTAAAGGTGGTAGTGATTTTGACCCTAAAGGAAAGAGTGATTTTGAGGTTATGAAATTCTGTTCAGCATTTATGAAAGAGTTACACAAATATATTGGACCTAGAATTGATGTTCCTGCTGGAGATATTGGAGTAGGTGGTAGAGAGATAGCTTATATGTTTGGAACTTATAAAAAAATTACCTCATCATTTGAAGGCGTTTTAACTGGTAAACCATATTTCTTTGGTGGCTCACTTATGCGTCCTGAAGCTACTGGATATGGTGTTATATACTTTACTCAAAAAATGTTAGAGTTAGAGGGGAAAGAGTCTCTAAAAGGTAAAATATGTACTGTTAGTGGAGCTGGAAATGTAGCACTTCATGCAATAGAAAAACTTTATCAATTAGATGCTATTCCTGTAACATGTACTGATTCTAAAGGTACAATATATGATGCTAGAGGTGTTGACTTAGCTCTTTTAAAAGAGTTAAAACTAAAAAGAAGAGTAACACTAGAAGAGTATGTTATAGCTCACCCAGAAGCAGAGTATATTCCTGTATCTAAATATCCAGATGGTGGACATGCTGTTTGGAACATTCCATCTTATGGAGCTTTCCCTTGTGCAACTCAAAATGAACTTACAATAGTTGATGCAAATAATCTTATAAAAAATGGTACAGTATCTATAACAGAAGGTGCAAATATGCCATCAACTGCTGAAGCTATACATAAAATAGCATCAACTGATATATGTTTTGCTCCTGCTAAAGCAGCTAATGCTGGAGGTGTGGCTGTTAGTGGATTTGAGATGAGTCAAAATGCTTCTATGCAAAAATGGACATTTGACGAGGTTGATTTAAAATTAAAAGATACAATGGAAGAGATTTGCTTAAATGTATCTAATACAGCAAAAGAGTATGGTGTTGAAGGTAATTATGTTGATGGAGCAAATATTGCAGGATTTAAACGAGTAGCTGATGCAATGTTAGCTGAGGGTATATAATAATATGTCTAATAAAATAGATAAACAACATATTTTACATATAATAGTTATTTTTTTTGGAATGACATTATGGTTTATACCAATTCCCTCAGGACTAGAGAGTTATATTCAAAAATTACCCGTTGATACTAATTTAGAGTTTACTCCAATTATGGCGTGGCATCTTTTTGCAATATTTATTACAGCGATATTTGCTGTAATATTAAAAGCTATGCCAATATTCACATCTTCTATTCTAGCAGTTTCAACTGTTATTTTAACTGGCACACTTACAGCAAAACAAGCATTTAGAGGTTTTTCTGAAGATTGGATACTATTAATAATAGTGGCATTTTTGATTGCTAGAGGTGTAATTAAATCTGGATTAGGTAAAAGAGTTGCATTTCTAATTATTAGAAAATTTGGTAAAACAAGTATAGGATTATCCTACTCAATTATAGCTGCTGATATGTTTATGGCTCCAGCTTTTCCAAGTAATACGGCAAGGTCTGGTGTTTTATTCCCCATAGTTAATGCATTGGCAACAGATAGTGGCTCAAAAGTAGCTGATGGAACAAGAAAAAAACTAGGTTCTTATTTAATGATGTCATCTATGGCAGGACTTACTATATCATCCTCTTTATGGTTAACAGCAATGGCTGCAAATCCAGCAGGTGCTAAAATGGCAAAGGATTTTGGAGTTGATATTACTTATAGTTCATGGGCAATTGCTGCTAGTCTTCCTGTATTAGTTCTTTTTGCATTAGTTCCTTGGGTTCTTTTAAAGGTATTTCCACCAGAAGTAAAAGAGACTCCAAATGCTCCTGAAATAGCAAATGAAGCACTTAAAAAAATGGGTAAAGTTCATAAAAATGAGTGGATTATGGCAGGTGTATTTATTGGAATGGTTACTCTTTGGATAGCTTCATCATTTTATCCATCTTTAAATAAAACAGCAGTTGCATTTTTAGGTCTAGGTATATTAATGTTAGCAAATATATTTACGATAAAAGATTTAAATGGAGAGGGTCAAGCATTAGGTACTCTTGTATGGTTTGCTATTCTTTATGCTATGAGTGTATACCTAAATAAGTTTGGATTTATGGGTTGGATAGGAGAGAACGCTTCATTTATGGTTGAGGGAATGCCTTGGGCTATGGCTTATGTAGTTTTAATTATCTCTTATGTTTTAATTCACTACTTCTTTGTATCTCAAACAGCACAAATGTTAGCACTTTTTTCTGTGTTTTTAGGAGTAGCTATAAAAGCTGGTGTACCTGCTGAACTTATGGCATTAATGCTTCTTTTTGCAACAAATTTTAATGCAATAATAACCCCTCAAGGTTCATCTGCAAATGTAATTTACATCGGTAGTGGATATTTAGAGGCAGGAGAGATATATAGAGTTGGTGCGATTATTACACTATTAAACACAACCGTATTTTTAACAGTTGGTACAGCTTGGATATTGTTAATAACATAGAGATATAGAGACAATATGAAATTGATAAAATATCTTTTAATGTCTTTTGTTTTATTAATTGCAGATGATATATCTATTAGTAATATATCTGATGCTTTTAAAAATGGTAAAACAAAGACTCTTATTCGATATGGAATGCAAAATAGAGATAGTAATTATCATATTTTGCAAGATGCTCCAACTGATACCTCATCAAATAAAGTTCAATCATATTCAGCTTTAGGTGGATATATTGGATATGAAACAGCTCCATTATATAATATATCATTTGGTACAACTATATATACATCTAATCCTCTTGGTTCTAATCCTAGTAATGAGAAAGGTTTAGGTGGATTATCTGAAATAAATGGTAAGCAAGAGAGCTATACTACTATTGGAGAGGCTTTTATTAAATTTAAAACTGATAAAAATTTATTAAAAATAGGTAGACAAGAGATAGCAGACTATAGATTTATCTCATTATCTGATGTTCGTATGATACCTTTTACATACGAAGGGGCGATATATGAAAATAGTTATTTAGATGGATTAAAAGTTAATTTAGCATATCTAACATCTAAAAAGGCAAGAAATGCAATAGATTTTGAAGGTATGGTTCGCTCTGCAAGAGTTTCAACTGGTTGTGGAGAAGTAAACTCATTAGGTGAATGTTTGAATAGAGGAAAAAAAGGGTTAATTAGAGGAGAGTACGATTCTAGTAATTATAATAGTAATGGTAATTACATTGGAGAGAATAAGAATATGCCTCTTATTGGAGTTATTTATAATAAAGAGAATTTTCAAGTAGAAGCTTGGGACTATTATATTAATGATTTTTTTAATACGATATATCTTTATGGTAATTATAAATTTAATTTTGTAAATAATTTGAAATTTTTGGTAGCAGGACAATATGGATACCAAGAGAATGTAGGTAAAAGTGTTGTAGGTAGTATTGATACAGGATTTTATGGCGTAAAATTAGAAGCTAATTTAGATAACAAAATATCAATGTTTACTGCATATAATAAAGTAGATTATAACGAAGCATCTTATGATGGTGGTTCTATATTTGTTGGATTCGGAACACCTCAACTTTTTAATTCTTTTCAAGTTCAAGATGGAAATTTAGCAGGAACAGAATCTATTGGTGCAGGAGTTCAATTTGACTTAGGTGCTTTGAATATTATAGATAGTACTATTATTAGATTTAGATACGCTTCTTATGATTTACCAGATGATTTATATATGAAAGATGCAGGACAAGATAGAAAAGAGAGTACATTTGATTTAAGATATTCATTTAAAAAGAAATCTGGATTTGGTATATTCACAGAGCTAAATGGACTTAGTATACAATTTAGAGTAGCATTTAATGATTTTAAAACAGATTATAATTTTGAAAAGTATAAATTACTTCACGGGTACAATGTATTTTCTGTTAGAGATGATTTTATAGATGCTAGGTTAAGAATAGATTATAAATTTTAAAGATTTCTACTTAATTTTAATACTCTATAAACTCCAATAGGGTATAATTGCATTACCTGAGTGGTTCGATTACTGTATTTGGGGTCCAACATTCGTTTTCGTGGGACAGGTAGTCAGACTGGTGCGTAGGTATTTTTGCTTGAGCCTTAAACAAGGTTAGAATCTGCCTCCTAAAGGTCTGCTCTCTCCCACACCGTTGGCTTTTTAGGGCCGATTTAACGCAGAACGGCCACTTGGGAACTCTATTTAATCTTTATTAATGTATATTTAACTCTATTTATTGCTAATGATTAACTGAAGGTTTAAAGATGAATATTTTAATTATCGGTGCAGGTGGTAGAGAGTACTCTATAGGTTTGGCACTAAAAAAAGATAAGAGTGTAGAAAAATTATATTTTGCTCCAGGGAATGGTGCTTCTGATATATTAGGTGAGAATATAAATATAAGCGATTTTAACGAATTGGCTGATTTTGTAGAAGAGAATAATATAGAATTGACAATAGTTGGTCCAGAAGCTCCATTAGTTGATGGTATAGTTGATGTTTTTAGAGATAGAGGATTAAATATATTTGGTTCATCTGCAAAGGCATCACAACTAGAGGGTTCTAAAATATTTATGAAGAACTTTTTAAATAGACATAATATACCTACTGCAAAATATATAGAGACAGACTCTTTACAAGTTGCTTATGATTTTATAAATACTCTTTCAACTCCAATTGTTGTTAAAGCAGATGGCTTATGTGGTGGGAAAGGTGTTATTATTGCACAATCTCACGATGAAGCTAAAAAAGCATCTGGAGAGATGTTGTCTGGAAACTCTTTTGGAGAGGCAGGAACTTCTATCGTAGTTGAAGAATTTTTAGATGGATATGAACTATCTGTTTTTGCAATTTGTGATGGTAAAGATTTTGTAGTATTACCAGCAGCTCAAGACCATAAAAAATTATTAAATAATGATGAAGGTCCAAATACAGGTGGAATGGGTGCTTATGCTCCAACCCCTTTAGTTAATGATGAACTTTATGCAAAAATTAATGAAAGAGTTATTAAACCTACTTTAAAAGGTATGGAAGATGAGGATATGCCATTTACAGGTGTGCTATTTATTGGTGTTATGGTAGTAAATGGTGAGCCAATTATATTAGAATATAATGTAAGATTTGGTGACCCAGAATGTGAAGAGTTAATGCCACTGCTTAAATCTCCAGCTAGTGAACTTTTTTATAAAGCATCTATTGGAGACTTAAAGAGTGCTAAAATAGAATTTTATGATAAATATGCTGTTGGTGTTGTTATGGCAAGTAAAGATTATCCATATAAAAGTTCAGCTCCTGCCGAGATTATTATTGATGATATAGTTCATAATGATATTAAGGCAAATTCTCATATATCTTTTGCAGGAGTTAGTCGTGGAGAAGATGATAAACTTTATGCTACGGGTGGAAGAGTTTTAGTATGTGTTGGTATTGGAGATAGTATCAAAGAGGCTCAACAGAGAGCCTATGCACTATGTGGTCAAGTTCATTTTATTGGTAAGCATTGTAGAACTGATATTGCATATCAAGCATTACAAATAGAAGGATAATAGATGGAAGAGAGAGTAGAACTTGCACCAGTAAAAAAAAGAATTTGGTCTTTTGTGATTGATGACTTAGTTGTTAGTTTTCTCTTTGTAATAATCTTTTGGTCTCAAATCGCTTCATTTAATACAACAGATGAGTTAACTGAATTTCTAAATAATAATTTTTTAATAATAATTTTAATTAAAATAATATATCAAACTCTTTTTGTTTGGCAAAATGGAATGACTTTGGGTAAGTATATTACAAAAATGAAAGTTGTCTCTTTGGATTATGGAGAGATACCATCATTTAATAGCTCTTTAATTCGTGCATTAACTAGAGTTGTTAGTGAAGCTTTATTCTATATAGGTTTTTTTATGGCATTTTCTAATCCATTAATTCAAACTTTTCACGATAAATTATCTAAATGTGTGGTCGTTGATGCTTAAAATAATAATATTACTCATTTACATTTTAAATATATCTCTTTTTGCAGTAGATAAAATAGAGTTAATGGCAGAAGATTTATCTAGTAAAGATGGAAATATAACGGCTAAAGGCAATGTTGTTGTTCATTATCAAAATAGTATTATTCAAGCTGAATCAGCAGTATATAATAGAGAAAAACATCTTTTAACTCTAAATGGTGAAAAAATTGAACTTATGGGATATGCAGGAAGTAAGATTCAAAGTAATCAGATTATTATTGATACAAAGAATAAAGAGACACACTTTAAAAAGAGTTTTATATCAGATAATCATGATATATGGGTATTTGCAGAGAGTGGGTTTAAGCAAGATAATAATATGACTTTTAAAGCATCTATAATGTCTAGTTGCGATGTGAAAAATGCAGATTGGACAATATTTTCTGGTAGTTCTCATTACGATGGTAAAGAGCATTATATGACAATGAAAGATGTTAAAGTAAAACTGTTTGATGTTCCTGTATTATATACTCCTTATCTAGCCTTTCATACACATGCTGATAGAGCTTCTGGATTACTTTTTCCTGCTTTTGGATATAGTGCTACAGATGGTTTTGTATATGAACAACCTATATATTATGCTCCATCAAAGAGTTGGGATATAGAGCTTAATCCACAATTTAGAAGTAATAGAGGTGAAGGAGTATATGGAACTTTCCGTTTTGCAGATTCTCCATATTCAGCTGGAGCTATTCGAGGTGGATATTTTCAAGATAAAGATAGTTTTGTAGATGAGTATAATTTAGAGAATAGTGAACATTATGGATTTGAGATGTTATATAATTCAACTAATGTAATGGGTAGACTATTTAATGAACAGATGAAATTTACAGATGGATTATATGTAGATGTAGCACTGTTAAACGATATAGATTATTTATATCTACAAAAAAGACCTATGTATCACTTTGGTATGGCATCATTTATGGAGTCTAAATTAAACTATTTTGTAAATGATGATGATTATTTTCTTGGTGCTTATGGTAAATATTTTATAGATACTACTCAAATAGAAAATAATGCTACTATGCAGATACTACCCACAATTCAACTTCACAAATATCTGCAAACAGTTCTTTCTGATAATTTAACATATAGTTTAGATTTTACAGCAAATAATTATACAAGAGAAGAGGGTATGACTCTTAAAATAGGTGAATTTTATGCACCAATTGAATATACAACTTCTATATTTGATGATTTTTTATCTTTATCTTTAAAAGAAGATATATATTATAAACAGGCTATATATGATAATAAAACTTTGGATATAGATAATTATAATTATTTTAACGGAATTACTAGAGTTAAAGCATTTACCGATTTAACTAAAAAATATGATAGTTTTGTACATGTATTACAACCATCAGTAACATATAGTTTACCTAGTAATGATGATAAATATTTTGATAAATTTGAAAAACTTGATGACGAACAAAAAAAATTATATTCTCCTGGATTTGAAAAGAAAGATATATCATTTAGATTAAGTCAATATTTTTATGATGAAGGTGGTAATATAATTTTTTATCAAAGATTTATACAATCTTATTTACCTGAACAAGATGAGTATAATTGGGGTAATTTATCTAATGAAATGGAATATAATATAGCAAATTGGAAATTTTATAATTTACTTATATATTCACATGAATTTAATAAAATCGTAGAGATGTCAAGTCGTATTAATTGGGGAGGAGATGGTTATGGAGTTGGAGTATCTCACTCTTTTGAACGAATCTATTCTTGGGGTGAAGATGACGAAATAAGAACTTATAATAAAACAAATGATTTAATATTAGATTTAGGTTATGCTCTCACAGATAAATTACGATTTGAAGTTGGTATAACTTATGATATAGATTATGATAAAAAAGATGAAAAGCTTCAGTCTCAATACCGTGCAGGATTTACTTATGATAGAGATTGTTGGAATCTATCTATGGGAATGAAACAAGAGATTAGAGCAATGCAGACAAAAGATGGAGCTGAATCAATAGAAGAGAATATTCTAGGTTTTCAACTTAATTTTGTACCTTTTGGTGGTGTAGCAATGTCTTCAGAAGATAGTGCTTATCAAAGATAATAAATGAAAGATAAGATAGTTGAAACAGCTCTTTTTGAAGATAGAGAAGATGCATTTAAACAGCTTCTCCCTCTTATCAATATAGACTATAAAGATTTAGATAATACAGTAATAATTGCTATTAGCAAAGCAGGTATATACCTAGCCTATCATTTATCTAAAGCACTTAAAGTTAGAATGAATATACTTCTTAGCGAAGATATATCAGCTCCTAATAATCCTGAACTTTCAATTGCTATGATTAGTGAAACAGAAGAGATGGTTATCCATAAACCATATATTGAATCTTTTGGAATAGATAAAGATTATATATATAGTCAAGCATCTCACCAATATGAACATAAAGTATTAAAACATATTTATCGTTACAGAAAGGGTATTCCATTAGAGCCTCTTCAAGGTAAAAATATAATTTTAGTTGATGAGTGTATAGAGAGTGGATTAACTATGATGGTCGCTTTAAAATCTATGATTGAGTTAGATGTTAGAAGTCTGTATGTAGCTGTTCCTATACTTGATAAATCTATATATCCAAATCTTTTAACTCTTTGCGACGGTGTATTTTGTCCTCATCAAATAGACCATTATATCTCAATAGAGTATTATTATAAAAATGAAGAAGAGTTAGATTTTGCTTTAATAGAAAAAATGATAGAAGATAGTGGTATCTTAAACGATAATAAACATATAAAGGAATAATAATTTTATGGAAACAATCATAGAAGTAAATAAGAATAATTTAGAAGAGAAGTATATTTTTAATAAAATTGCAAAACAAGCTAGTGGTGCAGTTATGTATAAAATTGGTAAGGCTGTTTTAATTACAGCTATTGCTATTGATGAGAAACCAGTTGATGAGGATTTTTTACCGTTAACTGTACAATATATAGAGAAATCTTACTCTGCTGGTAAAATCCCTGGTGGATTTATGAAAAGAGAGGGTAAACCTAGTGATTTTGAAACTCTAACTTCAAGAATTGTAGACCGTTCAATTAGACCTCTTTTCCCTAAAGGTTTTCATTATCCAGTTGTTGTAACAATTATGGTTGTTAGTAGTGACCCTCAAGTTGATATGCAATTAGCTGCTTTAAATTCTGCAAATTCTGCGTTATTTATATCAGATATTCCTGTATCTCAAAATATTTCAGCTGTTAGAGTTGCAAAAGTAGAAGATAAAATTATAATTAATCCATCTTTAGATAATTTAGATAAAAGTACATTAGATTTATATATTGTAGGAACTCATAATGATTTACTTATGATAGAGATGAGAAGTTTAGCGTCTAAAGAAATTAACGAATTAAATTTATTAGGGAAACAAAATTGTAATGCATTAGTTGAAGATGAATTAATTGAGCTTATATCTATGGCAAGAGAGGCGATTAATGATGTTACTCTATATTATGATGAGGTATTTGCACCTTTAGTTAGAGAGCCACTAGCATTAGATTTAAAAGAGGAAAAAATAGATACTGAACTTTACGATTTTATCTCTAATAATTTTTCTAAAGAGATAACTCAAGCCGTAAACGAAATGGCAAAAAGTGAAAGAAGTAATGCACTTAAACGAGTAAGAAAAGAGATTTTAGCATCTTATGAAGTTGAAGTAGATGAAGATATAGCTAAAAAAGTTGTTGAAGCATATAAAAAGAGTGTTGTTCGTGATATGATTTTGAATGATAATATCAGAGCAGATGGAAGAAAATTAGATGAAGTTCGTCCAATAAGTATAGAGACAAGTTTACTTCCAAGTGTTCACGGTTCATGTCTATTTACAAGAGGTGAGACTCAAGCATTAGTTGTAGCCACTCTAGGTGATAGTAAAGATGCTCAATTTTATGATTTGATTACAAGTAAAGATAGTAAATCAGAAAAATTTATGGTTCATTATAATTTCCCTGGATTTAGTGTTGGTGAGGCAAAATTTAATGGAGCTCCAGGTAGAAGAGAGTTAGGTCATGGTAACTTAGCAAAGAGAGCATTAGAGCCATCAATTAGTTTAAATTATGATGGAACTATTAGATTAGTATCAGAAGTGTTAGAGAGCAATGGTTCTTCATCTATGGCAACAGTTTGTGGAGGTTCATTAGCACTTAGGTCAGCAGATATAGAAGTTGTAGATTTAGTAGCAGGTATTGCAATGGGGTTAGTCTCTGATGGCACTAATCACGCAATTTTAACAGATATTATGGGACTAGAAGACCATGATGGAGATATGGACTTTAAAGTTACAGGAACAAGAGATGGTATCACAGCACTTCAAATGGATATTAAATTAGGTGGTGTTGATTTAAGTCTATTAAAAGAGGCATTATCAGAGGCAAATAAGGGTAAAAATCACATATTAAATCTAATGGAAGAAGCAGAAAAGAATACTATTCCAAGTGAAGCTCTACCAAGTACAGAACTGTTTACTATTAATCCAAGTAAAGTTGTTGATATTATAGGAAAAGCTGGGTCTACTATTAGAGAAATCATAGAGATGTTTGATGTTAGTATTGACATTGACCGTGATAAAGGTGGAGTTAAATTAGTTGGCGATGATAAAGATAAAGTAACTAAAGCAAAAGCACATATTCAAAATATAGCAGATGCACCAGTTAAAAAACAGACTATTTATGAAAAAAATAAAATCTACCAAGGTAAAATTAAAAAAATTGTTGATTTTGGAATGTTTATAGAGATGCCAGATGGTTTTGATGCACTACTTCATATATCAAAAATATCAAAAACAAGAATAAATAATCTTTCTGATAAATTTAAAGAGGGTGATGCAATAGCTGTAATTGTTATGGAACAAAATGCTAAAAAAGTAGGACTTGCTACACCTGATTATCTAAATTAAAAAATTATTAAACCAAAGATTCTTAATAAACTTTTAAGAGTCTTTGGAAGCTTCAATTATAATAACTCCTTATATATTTAAAATAAATAACAATAATTAACTTAAATAGGATATTACTCTCAAAATATTATTATATAAAATAATAGAATTTTTTATTGTATTTTTGTTTTAAAGCTAAAATAATTTTTGAATTAATTATATTTATATATATAATGTAAGTAAAAACTAGTTAAATTAACTTAATTTCAAAAAAAATCAAAAATTTTCAAAAAAGACTTGACTTTAATTTATTTTTTGACTATAATTCCGTCACATTTCAACCAATACGGTTAAGAGATGATGGCGCTGGTGTAGCTCAGTTGGCTAGAGCAGCTGATTTGTAATCAGCAGGTCGCGGGTTCGAGTCCCTTCACCAGCTCCATAAAATAATTATCAGTGTTTGACCAGTAAAAAGATAACATTAAGGTGAGTTACTCAAGTGGCCAACGAGGGCAGACTGTAAATCTGCTGACTATGTCTTCGAAGGTTCGAATCCTTCACTCACCACCATTTATGTTAAGTCATATAAGATGCGGGAATAGCTCAGTTGGCTAGAGCGTCAGCCTTCCAAGCTGAGGGTCGCGAGTTCGAGTCTCGTTTCCCGCTCCATTAATTACTGGGAGCTGTGAGAATTATCATAATAATATAAGATAAAAACTTCACATTAATAAAGCTTTCAAAACACGATAATAAAATATAAAATAGATAAAATGCCCAGATAGCTCAGAGGCAGAGCACTTCCTTGGTAAGGAAGAGGTCGGCGGTTCAATTCCGCTTCTAGGCTCCACTGAATGAGCTGGATAGAATAATTTTAGAAACTACTGATATAATATCAGTATTATTAAAACATAAAGCTAGGAGAACAAGAATGGCTAAAGAAAAATTTGAACGAAACAAACCACATGTTAATATCGGTACTATTGGTCATGTTGACCACGGTAAAACTACACTAACAGCAGCTATTACAGCAGTTCTTGCTGTTCAAGGTGATACTGAACTTATGGATTATGATGCAATTGATAATGCTCCTGAAGAGAGAGAAAGAGGAATTACAATTGCTACTTCTCATGTTGAATATGAGACTGAAAATCGTCATTATGCACATGTTGATTGTCCAGGTCACGCTGATTATGTTAAAAATATGATTACTGGTGCTGCTCAAATGGATGGTGCTATTCTTGTTATTGCTGCTACTGATGGTCCAATGGCACAAACTAGAGAGCATATTCTTCTTTCTCGCCAAGTTGGTGTACCATATATCGTTGTATTCTTAAATAAAGAAGACCAACTAGATGATGAAGATAGAGAAGAGATGTTAGAACTTGTAGAGATGGAAGTTAGAGAACTTCTTTCAGAATATGAATTCCCAGGTGATGATACTCCAATCGTAGCTGGTTCTGCATTCCAAGCTCTTGAAGAGGCTAAAACTGGTACTCTTGGTGAGTGGTCAGAAAAAATTGTTAATCTTATGACTGAAGTTGATGGATATATTCCTGAACCAGTAAGAGAAACTGAACAAGATTTCTTAATGGCAATTGAAGATATCTTCTCTATTCAAGGTCGTGGTACAGTTGTTACTGGTAAAATTGATAAAGGTAGAGTATGTATCGGAGAATCAGTTGAAATAGTTGGTATCAAAGATACACAAACAACTACTGTAACTGGTGTTGAAATGTTCCGTAAAGAGATGGATTGTGGTGAAGCTGGTGATAATGCTGGTGTTCTTATTCGTGGTATTGATAAAGAATCAGTACAAAGAGGTATGGTTCTTTGTAAGCCAGGTTCAATTACTCCTCACACTAAATTTGAAGCTGAAGTTTATGTTTTAACAAAAGAAGAGGGTGGTAGACATACTCCATTCTTTAATAACTATAGACCACAGTTTTATGTAAGAACAACAGATGTAACAGGTTCAGTTGAACTTCAAGAGGGTACTGAAATGGTTATGCCTGGTGATAATGTAAAAATTAATGTTGAACTTATTGCTCCAGTTGCACTTGAAGATGGTACAAGATTTGCCATTCGTGAAGGTGGTAGAACTGTTGGTGCTGGTGTTGTTACTAAGGTAATCGCATAAGTTTACTAGATAGGGTTTCTGCCCTACCTACTCTATAGCGAAACTAAGGAATAATATGAGAGAAAATATACACTTAGGTTGTGAGAAATGTACAAGAAGAAACTATCACACAACTAAAAATAAAAAGACTACAACAGGTAAATTGGCACTTAAAAAGTACTGTAAATGGTGCAAATGTCATACTGTTCATAAAGAGATGAAGCTGTAAGCTTCCCCTCTTTACCCTAAATAATATTTAGGCCAATAGCTCAGTTGGTAGAGCACTGGTCTCCAAAACCAGGTGCCGGGGGTTCGAGTCCCTCTTGGCCTGCCACAATTAAGGTAAATAATAATGGAAAAATTTTCAACATTTATAGCACATGCTAGAGAAGAAATTCATAAAGTTATATTTCCAACAAAAGTACAAATAAGACAGGCATTTTTAGCAGTTATCCTTGTTGTAACTGTTATATCTATATTTTTAGCATTAGTTGACTTTTTAATGTCATCAATTGTTTCATCAGTTCTATAGGAATATAAATGGATTTTCAATGGTACGCAATTCAAACTTATGCAGGTAGTGAACAATCAGTAAAAAAAGCGATTGAACAATTAGCTGTTGATTTTGGTATTGAAGAAAAAATTGACAGAATAGTAGTTCCTACTGAAGAAGTTATTGAGGTAAAAAATGGTGAAAAGAAAATCTCTGAAAGGTCCCTTTATCCTGGATATGCTTTTGCAAGTATAGCTTTAGATACAGATTTATGGCATAAAATACAGAGTCTACCAAGAGTCTCTAGATTTATCGGAGAACAAAAAACACCTACACCTCTTAATCAATCAGATGTCAAAGTAATTTTAGAAAAACTGGAACACAAATCTGCTCCTAGACCTAAAGTTGATTTTGAAACAAATGAAATGGTAAGAATAGTTGATGGCCCATTTGCTAATTTTACAGGAATGGTAGAAGAGTATGACTTAGACCATGGTAAATTAAAGTTAAATGTATCTATCTTTGGTAGAAATACACCTGTTGAAATTGATTATACTCAAGTTGAGAAAATTATATAAAAATAAAATACAATAAAAGGAAAAAAGATGGCAAAAAAAATAGCTGATAAGTTTAAACTTATGATACCTGCTGGTTCAGCAAACCCATCACCACCAGTCGGACCAGCTCTTGGTCAAAGAGGTGTTAATATTATGGAATTCTGTAAAGCATTTAATGAAAAAACAAAAGATAAAATGGGATTCAAAATTCCTGTAATTATTACTGTTTATAGTGATAGAAGTTTTACATTTGAAACAAAACAACCACCTGCAAGTGATTTAATTATGAAAGCTGCTGGTATTAAAAAAGGTACTGATAATCCTATTACAACAAAAGTTGGTTCTATTTCTAAAGCTAAGCTTGATGAGATTATTGAACAAAAAATAGCTGACCTTAATACTGATAACAAAGAGATGGCTGGTAGAATTATTGCTGGTTCTTGTAGAAGTATGGGTGTTGAGATAACAGACTAATCTTAAAATACCACAAAAGATTTAAAATAGTGTGGGAGCAAATAAGCGGAGAATATAATGGCAAAAAAAGTAAGTAAAAGAACACAAAAATTATTAGAAAAAGTTGACAATACAAAATCTTATGGTGTTGATGAAGCATTCACTACACTAGCAGGACTTAAATCTGCAAATTTTGATGAGACAGTTGAAATTGCAATTAATCTTAATGTTGACCCTAGACACGCAGACCAAATGATTAGAGGCTCTGTTGTTCTTCCAAATGGAACAGGTAAAACAGTAAAGGTTGCTGTATTTGCAAAAGGTGCTAAAGCTGATGAAGCAAAAGCAGCAGGTGCAGATTTATATAATGCTGATGAGTTAATTGAGATGATAAAAGCAGGTAACATTGATTTTGATACAGTTATCTCTACACCTGATATGATGGGTGTACTTGGTAAAGTAGCTAGAATTCTTGGACCAAAAGGTTTAATGCCAAACCCTAAAACTGGTACAGTTACTATGGATGTAACAACTGCAATTAACAATGCTAAAGGTGGACAAGTAAACTTTAGAGTTGATAAAAAAGGTAATATCCATGCAGGTATTGGTAAAGCTAGTTTTGATGAAGCAAAAATTAAAGAAAATTTTAAAACATTTGTTGAGAAAATCAATAAATCTAAACCAGCTTCATCTAAGGGAAAATATATTATAAATGCAGCTATCTCATTAACTATGAGTCCATCTGTAAATCTTGATTTATCAGAAATTGCAGAAATTAAATAGATAAACTAAATACTAATCTTGGTCTAAGATAATAGGGGCTACGGCTTAATAGTTTTTATAACTAAACCCTATTAGAGGTCGAAAGGAGAAAATATGACAAGAACAGAGAAAAAACAACTTGTAGCTGAAATGACAGAATCATTTACAGACACAGAAGCAATTATCATTTGTGATTATAAAGGTATGACTGTTTCTGAAATAGAAGCTGTTAGAATTTTAGCTCGTGAAAATGACACTGAAGTTAGAGTTGTAAAAAATACATTGGCATCAATCGCATTGAAAAATGCAGGTCAAGAAGAAGTTTCTTTTGTTGATACAAACTTAGTTATTTGGGGTAATGACCAAATTTCTACTTGTAAGGTTGCTGATAAAGCAGCTATGGATAACAAAGAATTTTTTTCAATAAAAACTGGTCTTCTTGAAGGTAAAGTTGTTGGGTTAGAAACAATTAACGCAATGGCTAAACTTCCAAGTAGAGATGAGCTTATTGGTATGTTACTTAATGTTTGGAATGCTCCTGTACAGAACTTTACTATAGGACTTTCGGCATTGGCAACTAAAAAAGAAGAAGAGGCGTAGATTTAATCTCGCTTAAATATTAAAAAACGATTAATTAAGGAAATAAACATGGCAACAACTAAAGAAGATGTATTAGAATTTATCTCTAACCTTACAGTTCTTGAGCTTTCTGAGCTTGTAAAAGAATTTGAAGAAAAATTTGGCGTATCAGCACAAGCAACTGTAGTAGCTGGTGGTGGTGCTGTTGAAGCAGAAGAAGAGCAAACAGAATTTGATGTAGTTCTTACAGATGCAGGTGCTAAGAAAATTAATGCTATTAAAGTAGTAAGAGCAATTACTGGTCTTGGTCTTAAAGAGGCTAAATCAGCTGTTGAAAATGCACCAACTGTTCTTAAAGAAGCTATATCTAAAGATGAAGCTGAAGGATTTAAAAAACAAATTGAAGAAGCAGGTGCTTCTTGCGAACTTAAATAAGTTCATTTTTAGGCAAGGTTTAATCTTGCCTAAAATATAAATAATCTCTTCATTATCACAGTATCTAATTAAAAGGATATAGTTACAAGCTATTAAATTAAAGGTTAATATTTACGCTTTTATAATAGTTTATTGGTATATCCATCAAAATAACTTAAATAATTAAATCTACAAACCAAACAAGGTTAATATATGTTAAACTCTTTACATTCAGGAAATAGACTACGCGTTGATTTTTCAAAAACTCCTAGAGAAATTGAAATCCCAAACCTTTTGCAACTTCAACAAAAAAGTTATGAAAACTTTTTAATGTTAGGAGAAAAAGATAGAAAAAATAGTACGATAGAGAAAGTATTCCGTTCTTCATTTCCTATTCATGACCAACAAAATCGTCTTACGCTAACATATAAAAATAGTGAGATAGTTAAACCTAAATATACAGTTAGAGAGTGTATGGAGAGAGGATTAACTTACTCTGTATCTCTTAAAATGAATATTGCTTTAACTATTTGGAATAGAGATGAGAAAACAGGTGAAAAGCTAGATCCAAAAGATATAAAAGAACAAGCTGTATTTGTTAGGGATATTCCTTTAATGACAGATAGAACTTCATTTGTTGTAAATGGTGTTGAGAGAGTTATTGTAAATCAATTACATAGAAGTCCAGGGGTTATTTTTAAAGAGACAGAAGCAACAACTGTAGTTAATAAACTGATATATTCAGCTCAAATTATTCCAGATAGAGGTAGTTGGTTATATTTTGAATATGATGCAAAAGATATATTATATGCAAGAATTAACAAAAGAAGAAAGATTCCTATTACTATTCTTTTTAGAGCCTTAGATTACACTAAAGAGGATATAATCAAATTATTCTATCCAATTAAAAAGATTAGTATCATAGATAATAAATTTTTAGTTAAATTTAATCCAGAAGATTTTTTAGGTAGAACAGATTATGATGTAAAAGATATGGACGGTAATATCATAGTTACAGCAGGAAAAAGATTAACTAAGAAAAAAGCTAATCAATTAGTTGAAAATGGATTAGAGTGGGTTGAATATCCATTAGAAATTTTGATGGATAGACACTTAGCAAAAGCTATTATTGATGAAGAGAGTGGTGAGATTTTATATGATGTAGTTTCTCCTCTTGATGAAAATAGACTTAAAAAAATGATAGAACAAGGAGTTGAAAGTATTGAAATTGCTGATGATTTAGCAGAAGATACAGATAGTTCTATTATTAAATCATTCATTGCAGACCAAGAATCTCTTAGACTTTTAAAGCAAACAGAAGAGATAGAAGATGAAAATATCTTATCTGTTATTCGTATTTATAAAGTTATGAGACCCGGAGAACCAGTAACTCCTGAAGCAGCAAAAACATTCTTAAAACTACTATTCTTTGACCCAGAAAGATATGATTTAACTCAAGTTGGTAGAATGAAAATGAACCATAAGTTAGGTCTAACAATTCCTGAATATGTAACAGTAATGACATCAGAAGATATTATAAATACTGTTAAATATTTAATCAAAGTTAAAAATGGTCAGGGTCATATTGATGATAGAGACCACTTAGGAAACAGAAGAATTAGAGCAATTGGTGAGCTTTTAGGAAATGAACTACATAATGGTTTAACTAAAATGCAAAAAGCAATTAAGGACAAGATGACTACAATTAGTGGTACACTTGATGAGCTTATGCCTCACGATTTAGTAAATTCTAAAATGATTACAAATACTATTTTAGAATTCTTTTCGTCAGGACAGTTATCCCAGTTTATGGATCAGACTAATCCTCTATCAGAAGTTACACATAAAAGAAGATTATCAGCACTTGGTGAAGGTGGTTTAGTTAAAGAGAGAGCAGGGTTTGAAGTTAGAGATGTTCACCCAACTCATTATGGTAGAATTTGTCCAATTGAGACTCCAGAGGGTCAAAATATTGGTCTGATTAATACACTTGCAACTTATGCCAAAGTAAATGATTTAGGGTTTATTGAAGCTCCATATAAAAAAGTTAAAGATGGAAAAGTTACAGATGAGATTATATATATCACAGCAACTCAAGAAGAGGATAAATGTATTGCTCCTGCTTCAACTGTAGTTGATGAGAATGGTATCATAGTTGAAGATTTAATAGAAACAAGATTAAATGGTAATATTGAACTTAATGTAGTTTCGAGAGTAGATTTAATTGATATCTCTCCACTAATGATTTCTGGTTCTGCTGCAGCACTAATTCCATTCTTAGAACATGATGATGCCAACCGTGCCTTAATGGGTTCAAATATGCAGAGACAAGCTGTTCCTTTGTTAAAAACAGAAGCTCCAGTAGTTGGTACAGGTATGGAAGCTATAGTTAGTAGAGATGCATGGGAAGCTTCTAAAGCTAAAAGAGATGGTGTAGTAGAAAAAGTAGACGCTAAAAATATTTATATAATGGGTGAAGATGATAGTGGTGTATTTATTGACCATTATCCATTAGAAAAAAATATGAGAACAAACCAAAATACAACATTTTCTCAAAAACCTATTGTTAATCTTGGTGCAAAAATAAAAAAGGGTCAAGTTATTGCAGATGGTCCAAATATGGATCAAGGAGAATTAGCAATTGGTAAAAATATATTAGTTGCCTTTATGCCTTGGTATGGATATAACTATGAAGATGCTATTATTATTTCTGAAAAATTGATTAGAGAAGATACATTTACATCTGTGCATACTTATGAAAAAGAGATAGAGGCTAGAGAGTTAAAGCATGGAACAGAAGAGATAACTAGAGATATTCCAAATATTAGAGAAGATGAACTTTTACATCTTGATGATAGTGGTATAGTTCAGATTGGTACACATATTAAGCCTGGTATGATTTTAGTTGGGAAAGTAAGTCCTAAAGGTGAAATTAAACCAACTCCTGAAGAGAGACTACTTCGTGCTATATTTGGGGATAAAGCTGGGCATGTTGTAAATAAATCTTTATATTGTCCTGCTTCAATGGAAGGTGTTGTTGTTGATATTAAAGTATTTACTAAAAAGGGATATGAAAAAGACAGTAGAGCAATACAAGCTTTTGAAGAAGAGAAAGCTATTCTCGATGGAGAACATCATGACCAATTATTGATGATAGATAGAGAAGAGATGTTGCGTATAGTATCTCTATTATCTCAAAATACTCTATTACGAGATGTTAGTGTAGAACAAGGTGATTATTATGCAGGAGATAAAATTCCAGCAGAGGATATTAGATTAATTAATCGTTTCGCACTTAGAAGTGTTGTTCAATCATTTAATGCAGATGTTCAATCAAGTTATGATTCACTTAAAAACTATTTCTTAAAACAGAAAAAAAGACTTAAAAATGAGCATGAAGAGAAATTAAGTGTTTTAGAGAAAGATGATATTCTACCAAGTGGAGTTACTAAACTTGTTAAAATTTATATTGCAACAAAAAGAAAACTGAAAATTGGTGATAAAATGGCTGGTCGTCACGGAAACAAAGGTATTGTATCAAATATTGTTTCTGAAACAGATATGCCATATATGGAAGATGGAAGAGCTGTTGATTTAATTCTAAACCCTCTTGGTGTACCTTCTCGTATGAATATAGGACAAATTTTAGAAGTTCACTTAGGGCTTATTGGTAAAAATTTAGGTGAGCAGATTACTGAAATGTTTGAAGAGAATCAAGCAACTTTAATTAGTGACCTTAGAGCAAAAATGACAGAGATAGCTGATATTGCCAAACTTATGAATGCAAAAGAGGTTTTAAGTAAATTAAGTGATGAAGAGTTTTTAGTGTATGCTAGAGATTGGAAAAATGGTGTTAAGTTTGCAGCACCTGTATTTGAAGGTACAAATCGTGAAGAGTTTGCACAGTTATTTAAACTTGCTAAGATTGATGAATATGGTAAAACAGAACTTTATGATGGTATGACTGGCGAGAAGATGATAGAGAAAGTAAATGTTGGATATATGTATATGCTTAAACTTCATCACTTGGTTGATGAAAAAATTCATGCTCGTTCAACTGGACCATATTCACTTGTAACTCAACAGCCTGTTGGTGGTAAAGCACTATTTGGTGGACAGAGATTTGGAGAGATGGAAGTATGGGCTTTAGAGGCTTATGGTGCTTCACATATTCTAAAAGAGATGTTAACAATTAAATCTGATGATGTAGAGGGTAGAGCTAAAGCTTATAAAGCAATTACAAAAGGTGAATCTGTTCCAGAATCAGGTGTACCTGAAACTATGTTTGTATTAACAAAAGAGCTTCAAGCTTTAGGTCTTGATGTTGAACTTTATCAGAAGAGTAAAGAAGGAGATACTAATAATGAGTAATAGATTAGAAAATTTAGTAAAAGTTGATTTAAATAGTGAAGAAAAACCAAAAGATATAGAGGCACTTCAATTAAGAGTTGCCTCTCCAGAAAAAGTTTTATCGTGGAGTTTTGGTGAAGTTAAAAAACCTGAAACTATAAATTATAGAACTCTAAAACCAGAAAGAGATGGTCTTTTCTGTGCAAAAATATTTGGTCCAATTAGAGATTATGAGTGTCTTTGTGGAAAATACAAAAAAATGCGTTATAAAGGTATCGTTTGTGAAAAGTGTGGAGTTGAAGTTACAACTTCTAAAGTAAGACGAAATAGAATGGGACATATTGCTTTAATTGCTCCCGTAGCACATATATGGTATGTTTCATCTCTTCCATCAAGAATTGGTACACTTTTAGGTGTAAAAATGAAAGATTTAGAGAGAGTATTATACTATGAAGCATATATCGTAAAAGATCCTGGTGATGCTTGTTATGATAGTGAAGGATTAACTCCATTAAAAAAAGATGATGTTCTGAATGAGGAGCAATATCAACAAATTCTTCATAGATTTAGTGATACTGGATTTGATGCAAGAATGGGTGGAGAGATTATACAAGAACTATTAGCTGATTTAGACCTTGTAGAGATGTTCCAACAGCTTAAAGAGGATATTAAAGCAACAAAATCAGAAGCAAAAAGAAAAACTATTGTTAAAAGATTAAAGGTTATAGAGGCATTTTTAAATTCTGGAAACAGACCAGAGTGGATGATGTTAACTAACCTACCAGTTCTTCCACCTGACCTTCGACCATTAGTTAGTCTTGATGGTGGTAAATTTGCAGTTTCTGATGTAAATGACTTATATAGAAGAGTTATTAACCGTAATCAGAGATTAAAAAGACTTACTGAACTTGATGCACCTGAGATTATCGTAAGAAATGAAAAAAGAATGCTTCAAGAGTCTGTTGATGCACTATTTGATAATGGTCGTCGTGGAAATGCCGTAAAAGGTGCAAATAAAAGACCACTTAAATCATTATCTGAAGTTATCAAAGGTAAGCAGGGTAGATTTAGACAAAACCTTTTAGGAAAAAGAGTTGACTTCTCTGGAAGGTCTGTAATTGTTGTTGGACCAGATTTAAGAATGGATCAATGTGGACTACCTAAAAAAATGGCAGTTGAACTATTTAAACCTCATTTAATGGCTAAATTAGAAGAGAAGGGTTATGCAACTACTCTTAAACAAGCTAAGAAAATGATTGAGATGAAAGTAAATGAAGTTTGGGAGTGTTTAGAAGAAGTTGTTGATAGTTATCCAATTCTTCTAAACCGTGCGCCAACACTGCATAAATTATCTATTCAAGCGTTCCACCCTAGACTTATTGAAGGTAAAGCTATTCAACTTCACCCTTTAGTATGTTCAGCATTTAATGCCGATTTCGATGGTGACCAGATGGCTGTTCATATTCCTTTAGGAGATGATGCTATTGCTGAAGCGAAGATTTTAATGCTTTCATCTATGAATATTCTACTTCCTGCATCAGGTAAAGCTATTGCCGTTCCATCACAAGATATGATTTTAGGATTATATTATTTAACTTTAGAGAAGACAGATGTAAAAGGTCAACATAAACTATTTTCAAATGTAGAAGAGGTTGAGATTGCATTTGAGCAACACTCATTAGATTTAAATGCTAGAATTAGAACTGTAATTGATGGTAAAATTGCTATTTCAACAGCTGGTAGATTAATCTTAAAATCTATTATCCCAGATTATGTACCAGAGAAATATTGGAATAAAATTTTAAAGAAAAAAGATATTGGTATATTGGTTGATTATGTCTATAAAATAGGTGGAATTAGTGATACAGCATCTTTCTTAGATGATTTAAAAAATATTGGTTTTAAATATGCAACAAAAGTAGGAGTATCTATATCTATTGATGATATTAAAATACCTCCATTAAAAGAACCAAGAGTTTTAGAAGCTAAAGCATTAGTAAAAGAGATTCAAATCCAATTTGGTAAAGGTCTTCTAACAGAGCAAGAGAGATATAATAAAATTATTGATATTTGGACTGATGCAAATAATGAAATTGCAGAAGCACTAATGACTCTTATTAGAGAAGATAAAGATGGATTTAACTCTGTATTTATGATGGCAGATTCAGGTGCTAGAGGTTCGGCATCTCAAATTAGACAACTATCTGGTATGAGGGGTCTTATGGCAAAATCTGATGGTTCTATTATTGAAACACCTATTACATCTAACTTCCGTGAAGGGTTAAATGTACTTGAGTATTTTATTTCAACTCACGGAGCTAGAAAAGGTCTTGCAGATACAGCGTTAAAAACAGCAAATGCTGGATACTTAACAAGAAAACTTATTGATGTTGCACAAAATGTTAAAGTTAGTATAGATGATTGTGGTACTCATGAAGGTGTTGAAGTATCTGATATTGTTGTTGGTAATGAGATGATTGAACCATTAAGTGATAGAATTTATGGTAGAGTTGTAGCAGAAGATGTTATAGACCCAATTACAAGTGAAGTTTTAGCCAATCAAGGAACACTAATAGATGAAGAGTTATCTATTAGAATTAAAGATGCTGGTGTTAGGTCTGTTGTTATGAGAGCTCCATCTACTTGTAAGGTAGAGAGAGGTATTTGTGCAAAGTGTTATGGACTGAATATGGCAGAAAATAAACTTGTTAAATCTGGAGAAGCTGTTGGTGTTATTGCGGCACAATCTATTGGTGAACCAGGTACACAACTTACTCTAAGAACTTTTCACACTGGTGGTACAGCAACAGCAGGAAGAGAAGAGAGACAAGTAGTTGCAACAAAAGAGGGATTTATTAGATATTATAACTTATCAGTATTTAGAAATAGAGAAGATAATTTGATTCTATCAAATAGAAGAAATGCAGGTATTTTATTAGTTGAACCAAAAATTAAAGCTATTATGTCTGGTATCTTATCTATAGTTACTACTCATGATGAGATTGTTATCTTTGTTAAATCAGATATAGGTAATGAAGTAAAATATAATTTGAGAAAAAGTGATGTAGCTAAATCTAATGAATTAGCTGGTGTTGCTGGTAAAATTGAAGGTAAACTATATATCCCATTTAAAGATGGTGACTTTGTAGAAGAGGAAGACTCTATTGTAGAAATTATAAAAGAGGGTTGGAGTGTTCCAGGTCGAGTTCCATTTGCAAGTGAAATAAAAGTAGAAGATGGTGCACCTGTAACTCAACAAATAAAAGCAGAAACAAGAGGTAAGGTAAAATACTTTATTTTGAAAGGTGACTATTTAGAGCCTATTGCTTCTATTAAAGAGGGTTCTCCTGTTGAAGAGAAGGGTCTATTTGCTGTTATCGTTGATGAGAGTAATAGAGAGGCATCAAGACATTATATATCAAGAGGTTCTATTATTAAAGTATCTAATGATAATCTCATTGAAAAAGGAGATATTATATCTTCTCCAGTTGATGAATCACAATTAATTATTGCTGAATGGGACCCATATTCAGAACCAATTATTGCAGAACAAAGTGGTACTCTTAAATTTGAAGACCTTCTTCCAGGGGTGACAGTTACAGAGCAGTTTGATGAGGTAACAGGTGAAAGTAGACTAGAGTTAAATGAGTATATTCCTGCATTATATAAACCATCAATTATTTTGGCAACAGATAATGATGAGATAATTCGTTATCAATTAGACCCAAAATCAATTCTTTTTGTTTCAGATGGCGATGTGGTAACAACAGCTGATATTTTAGCTAAGACACCAAAAGCAGCTATCAAGTCAAAAGATATTACAGGGGGTCTTCCAAGAGTATCTGAACTTTTTGAAGCAAGACGACCTAAAGATATTGCTCTTATTGCTCAAATTGATGGTGTAGTAAGTTTTGGTAAGCCATTAAGAGGAAAAGAGAGATTAATTATAACAAGTGAAAATGGTCAATTTACAGAACAGTTTGTAGATAAAAATAAAATGCCATTAGTTCATACAAATGAGTTTGTGCATACAGGTGAAAAACTAACAGATGGAATAGTATCAAGTCATGATATTTTATCTGCTTTGGGCGGAAGAGCTTTATATGAATATATAGTTAGTGAAGTACAACAAGTATATAGAAGACAAGGGGTTAATATCTCTGATAAACATATTGAAATTGTTGTATCTCAAATGATGAGACAAGTAAAAATAGTTGATAGTGGAGATAGTAAATTTATCGCTGCTGATATTGTATCTAAAAGAAAGTTCCAAGATGAGAATGAACGAGTTCTTAAACTAGGAGGAGAACCAGCTATTGCAGAACCTATGTTAGTTGGTATTACAAGAGCAGCTGTTGGAGCTGATAGTATTATCTCTGCTGCATCATTCCAAGATACAACAAAAGTATTAACATCTGCATCAATTGCAGGAACAATAGATGGATTTGAAGACTTAAAAGAGAATGTAGTTATTGGTAGATTAATACCTGTTGGAACAGGAATGATTGATGCAAGTAGTATTAAATTAACTCGTAATGAATAATGATTTATTAAGTTAACAACTTATGAGTAAAAAAGAAGAGTATGCTGATGATGACGAAATAGACTTAAAAGAGATATTTCGTACATTATCTCGTTATAAATATTTTATTATATTTTGTATGATACTCTTCGGTATATTAGCATCAGTTGTAGCATACTTTAAACCAAATATATACCAAACTTCTATGACTTTAGAGATAGGTATTTTGGGAAGTATTAGCGGGGGTAATGATATTGTTTCAAAAGCAATATCTGCATCATCTAAAATAAAACCTGATACAGAGATAGAGATATTAAAATCAAGAACTTTAATGGTAGAAGCCGTTAAATCTGTTGATTTTTCTCATAGATATTATGTAACATATCGTATGAAGAAAACAGAAATATATGAAAAAGATTCCCCATTTGATATTAATTTAACAAAAGGATTTGGTAAAGAATTTAAGGTATTACCTTATGACAAAGAGCATTATCGTCTTGAGAATAAATCTTTAAATATTAATTATATATATAAATATGGTAAAGAGATAAAAGATGACAATTTTGTATTTACACTTACCCTTAAAAAAGATAGAAAAATTCATGATAATGAAAAGTATAGTTTTGAAGTTATGGATTTTGATGATTGTGTATCTTTAGCACAAGAAGGATTAAAAGTTAAAGTTTCTGGTAAATATACAACAATTATAGCAATTAGTAAAAGTGGTAAATTAAAAGAGAGACTTCCAAAAATTGTAAATGCCTTAGCTTCTGCATATATAAAAAGAAATATTGAAAAAAGAACTAGAGAAGCTTCTAAAACGCTCTCTTTTGTAGAAACAGAAATAGATAAAATAAAAGATGAGTTAAAAAAATCATCAATAAAATTAGAAAATTTTAAAAAAAATATAAAAACTGTTAATTTTAATACTAAATCAGATATTGTTATGAAAAGATTGGGTGATATGGAGATAGAATTATCTAAATTAAATATAGAAATTAGTATGGTAGAGTCTCTTTACAGTAGAGTTAAACTAGGTAAAAAAATAGAAAGTATTCTAATTAATGGACTATTTAATGATAATATTAATCCATTAACTAATATAATTGATATTCTTCAAAAATATAGAATAAAACTTGAAACACTAAGAATTGATTATACAAAAGATTATCCAGAGGTTATTAAATTACAGAAAGAGATAAAAGAGACACAAAATCTTTTTAAAAGTATGGTTAGAAATTTTAGAAAAAACTTATTAGATAGAAAAAAAATTCTGGTAAAATCTATTAAAAGAGAACAAAAATTAGTAGATAAATTAGCTGAAGATGAACAAATATATCATAAGTTAGAGCGAAAGTTTAAATTAAATGAAAAAATATATTCATATTTATTAGAGAAGAAAGCCAGTTCATTAATAGCTAAAGCAGCTACTGTGAGTAGAAATAGAATATTAGATAAAGCAAGAAGTTCATATAAAAGTGCGCCAAATAGAAATTTGATAACTGCTGTTGGAATATTCCTAGGATTTATTGTAGGTGCAATGATAGCATTTATAAGAGGTTTTATTGATGATACAATTAAAAATATTGACCATATTAAAAAAGAGACTGATGCAATTATTTTAGGTATAGTCCCTTCTGTAAAAGATATGGATAAAAATGAAAGAAAGAATTTAATGGTATTTGATTATCCTCGTTCCTCTTTTTCGGAATCTTTTAGAAATATTCGTAGTAATCTGAAGTTTATGATGAATGATACCTCTTCTAAAGTTTTAACTATAACATCAACTATTTCAGGTGAAGGCAAAACATTAATTAGTAGTAATTTAGCTGGAATTATAAGTCTTACTAAAAAGAAAGTCATTTTAATAAATTTAGATATGAGAAAACCAACTTTACATCTTAAATTTAACCTTCCAAATAATAAAGGTATCAGTTCTGTTTTATCTGGATATGAATCATTAAAAGAGGTAATTCAAGTGACTTCCAATCCATACCTAGATATTATATCATCAGGAGCAATACCACCTAATCCAAGTGAGTTGATTCATAGTAAAAAGATGGAAGAAATTATAGAGGAGCTTAAAAAGAAGTATGATATAGTAATGCTAGATACACCACCATCAGGATTAGTAACAGATGCTCAACTCTTGATGCGTATGTCAGATTCTGTTATTTATGTTATCCGTGCTAACTATGCTAAACAGGGATTTTTAAAAAATATTGATATATTATCAAGAGATAAAAGCATATCAGGATTTAGCATTATATTAAATGCCGTTGATGATAAAGATACAGGATATGGTTATGGGTATGGTTATTATTAGGATTGAATATGTTTATAAATTTTTTTAAAAAAGATAAGTTTTCAAAGATTTCAAAAGTTAAAACAGATATGCACTCACATCTTATTCCATCTATTGATGATGGTTCAAGTAGTATTCAAAGTAGTGTAGATATATTAAAGTATATGAGTAAAATTGGTTATAAAAAAGTAATTACAACTCCACATACAATATCTGATATATATCCAAATTCTACAAAGAGTATTTTAAAAGGATTAGATAGTATAAATGACGCACTACGGGGCAGTAATATAGATATTGAGATAGAAGTTGCATCAGAATATTATATGGATAATGAGTTTATTAATCGTTTAAATATAGATGATATATTGACTATGGGAGATAATAAATATCTACTATTTGAAACATCCTATAATTTTAAACCAATATATTTTGAAGAAGTTATTTTTCAGATGATAAGTAAAGGATATAGACCAATTTTGGCTCATCCAGAGAGATATAAATATTTTTTAAATCCCAAAGAAGATTTCTTAAGATTAAAAGAGTTAGGTATTTATCTTCAATTAGATATAAATTCTCTAGGTGGACATTATGGAAAATTAGCAAAAAAATCTGCTAAAATTCTTGTTGATTTAGGTATAGTTGATTTTATAGGAAGTGATGTTCATCATATAAAACAAGTATCTTTTTTAGAGAATATTTTTGCTACAAAAGAGTATCATAATATCTTTTTAAAGAATAAAATTCTTAATGATACATTATGAGAAGAGTGACATTTTGGTTATATTTAATATATATAATATCTATTTTTACTGGATGTAGTGAAAATAATTCTAGTTATGAACTAATGCAAAATAACAATATTATAATATCTGAAAGCAGTAGAGAGATAGAAAAAATGGAATATATAATACAACCACACGATAGGCTATCTGTTCTTTTGTATCGTTACCCTGCACTAACTCCTACAAATATGAATATAAAAGGTATTTTAGTTGATAGTAAAGGATATATATCTCTTCCTCTTATTAAAAAAGTAAAAGTAGCTGGATATTCTCAACCAGAAGTTGCAGAAATATTAGAAAAGAAATATAGCAAATATCTTGTTGACCCATCTCTTAATATAGAAGTTATGAATAAACAAGTTTATATACTTGGTGAGGTTAAAAATGCTGGAGCAATTACTTTAAAAAATGAAAGTATGTCTGTAATAGAAGTTATTGCTAGTGCAGGGGGATTAACTGATTCTGCACAAAGAGATAGTATATTTATTGTAAATCAAATAGATAATCATTTACGAATGAGAAAAATAGACTTAACAAGTTTTAGTGCATTACAAAAAGCTAATCTTATTGTGCATTCTAATGATATTATTTATGTTCAACCAAATAAGTGGAAATCATTTAGAGTAGCTTCCAACGATTTTTTATCTCCATTTGAAACTGTTACTAAATTAGTAGACCCATTTTTAAATATTAAATACCTTAGGAATTAAATGAATTATTATTATGAATATAAAGAGTTTATATTAGACTCTAAAAAACTAATCAAAAATATAGATTATGAGTTTGATACAATTATTGCAATTGCTAGAGGGGGATTAACACTATCTCATATTTTAGGAGAGCATTATAATATTAGAAAAGTATATAGCATTAATACTATTGGTTATGATGATAATCAAAAATTAAATCAAATAAAAATATTTAATATCCCAAATCTTAAAGATTCTAAAAATATTTTAATAGTTGACGATATAGTTGATAGTGGAGATACTCTAAAATTAGTATTAGATACGCTATATGAAAAATATCCAAACTGTAGATTTAAATCAGCATCAATTTTTTATAAAAAAACAGCATCAATTCAACCTGATTGGTATATTAAAGAGGCAAATCAATGGATTGACTTTTTTTGGAGTATAGATACACTTTAAATAGATTAAATATAAGATATAATTTTATATATTATTTAAGGACACTATATGAAGAAAAAAACTAAAATTGTTGCAACCATAGGACCAGCTTCAGATTCATTAGAACAGATTACAGCATTAATGAGAGCTGGAGTCAATGTATTCCGTATGAACTTTAGCCATAATACACATGAATATCACTCTAAGATTTTAGGTAGAATAAGAGAAGCGATAGACAATACAGGTTTAATTACAGGTATATTACAAGATATTAGTGGACCTAAAATTAGAGTTGGTATGCTTAAAGATGATTTTTATCTAAAACAAAATGATACTATATTTTTCTCAAAAACAGAGATAGAAGGTAGTCAAATATCAGAAAATAGCTATGAAGTAAGTATTAGTGAAAATAAAATTTTAGACCAATTATCAATAGATGATGCTATATATATGTGTGATGGAATTATAAGAGCTCAAGTTGTCGAGATAAATGATTTAGGTGTTAAAGTTATAGTTCAAAATGATGGTAAGCTTTCATCAAGAAAAGGTGTTAACTTTCCGAATACTCGTTTAGGAATAGATGTTATTACTCCAAAAGATGTCAAGGATATTATGTGGGGAGTTGAAAATAGTGTAGATTTTATGGCTATTTCATTTGTTCAAAGTGCAAAAGATATTATAACAGCTAGAGAAATTGTAACACAATATGGTGGAAAGACTCAACTTTTTGCAAAGATAGAGAAGTTTGACGCTATTGAAAATATTGATGAAATTCTGGAAGTTAGTGATGGATTGATGGTGGCAAGAGGTGATTTAGGAATAGAGATACCATATTATAAAGTTCCTGCTACTCAAAAGATGTTAATTCATAAAGCAAATAATAAAAATAAACCAGTAATTACAGCTACTCAAATGTTGTTATCTATGACAACACATGAAACTGCTACAAGAGCAGAAATTAGTGATGTTGCAAATGCTGTTTTAGATGGAACAGATGCCGTTATGCTTTCAGAGGAGAGTGCAGTTGGACATAACCCAGTCTTAGCAGTTGAAACAATGGTAAATACTATTAAAGCTACAGAAGAGTATTATCCATTCCATAAATTCTCAGAATTTGATATGAATGATTCTGATGATAATATAGATGAATCGGCAGTAAGATTATCTAATAGTATTAATACAAATGGAATTATATCAATGACAGCTTCTGGTGGAAGTGCTAAAAAAGTAGCTAGATATAGACCAAAAAGAGATATATATGCAGTAACACACAACCAAAGAGCAGCTCAATCTCTAACTATTGTATGGGGTGTTGTTCCAGCATTTTCTGTTAAAGAGGATACCATAGGAAATATGTTGGCTGATGTTATGAAAGAGGGACATAAAAGAGGTTTATTTAAGCATGAAGATAAATTTATACTAACAGCAGGTGACCCAGTAGGAACAGTAGGTTCAACAAATCTTATTAGAGTTATTAAAGGTGATGAAATAGGCTTTTTTATATAATCTTTTGGTGGAATTTCTCCACCTTAGAGTTTAATTAACTTGTTCATCTAAAATTCTCTTTTTTAACGCATCTAACTCTAGTGAAATGATATTTTTAAATTGTGACTTATTAAATGTATTTTGTCTTTTAGCCAATCTGGCTGTATTTATAATAATCTTTTCTATAAGCTCTGTTTGATTAACTCTTCCATCAAAAAAATCTAGTGTCTCTTTAATTCCAATAGACTTCATAGAGTTTGGACTTCTACCATATTTATACTCCAATTCAGCCACCTCATCAATGAGTCCATTATCTATCATATTATAAGTTCTTTGAGTAACTCTTTGACGCAATATCTCTCTATTTGTACTAATAGCATAAATGGGTATCTTCTCTTTAATAGTAGGAATTGGTGGATTATTTTTAAAATATAAAGATGGCAAAGTATTAGTTGCAAGATAGATGTTTAGTGCTTTTTCTATCCGATAAGTATCATTTGATTTAATTCTACTCATATATTCAGGGTCAATATTAAAGAGATGAGTATAAACTTCTTCTGGCTTTAACATTTGATTATATAACTCTTGATGATATGATGGGTCTAAAGATGGAAGTTCAGAGATACCATCTATCAGAGCCTTTAGATAAAATCCAGTTCCACCAACAATAATAATATTTTTACCATCATTTTTAGCAATAGAATATACCTCTTGATATAGTTTCATAAAGATAGTCACATCAAAAGGTTCATTAGGATATAGAAGATTTATACCATAATGAGTTATACCATCTTGCTCCTCTAACGAAGGCTTAGCAGATACAATATCTATCTCTTTATATATAGACAAAGAGTCTAACGATAATATAATAGCATTCCATTTTTTGGCAATATCTATGGCTAATGCACTTTTCCCAGAAGCAGTAGAGCCTATAATTGCTATTTGATACATATAATTAGTTTATTCCATAAAACATCAAGAATGGATAGAGTCCTAATCCTGTTAGAAATATAATTGGACTTAGAGGTTCTTTAAGAACAGCTCTTATATCATTATTTAAATTATCATCTTCAAATAGAGCTTTCATTATATTTATTTTAAAGAATAGGTCTACTGTTTTAAACATTAATATTGCTATCATCCACCCATTTAATATATTTGTATATAAAATAGTAAAAAGTGTAAAATAGAATGCTGGATGCATCAGAAAAAATAAGAATATACTTTTTCTGTAATATTTATATGCTTTAAATAACACTAATTCCATATTTAATGAGTATTGCCACCACGCTTCAAATATCTCAAGAAGTATTAAAATTAAAATTATAGTTGAAATAGAAATCATTATTTTTTTAAAATTCTCGGTAAAGTTATTCCCTCTTGATTCTGATATTTACCTTTTCTATCACCGTAAGTCGTTTCACACTGCTCATCACCCTGTAAAAATAGTACTTGAGCAATTCCCTCATTTGCATATATTTTAGCAGGTAGGGGGGTTGTATTGCTAATCTCGATTGTTATATGACCTTCAAATTCTGGTTCAAATGGTGTGACATTTACTATAATACCACATCTTGCATACGTCGATTTTCCAAGGCAAATTCCGAGTGTATCTTTAGGCATTTTAAAGTATTCAATAGTTCGTGCTAATGCAAAAGAGTTTGGTGGAACAATACATACATCACCTTTGAAATCAATAACACTCGAGTGGTCAAAATCTTTTGGGTCAATAACAGTTGAGTTTACATTTGTAAAGATTTTAAACTCATCGCTAACACGAATATCATATCCATAGCTACTGAGTCCATAACTAACTACACCTTCCCCCTTAAGAGATTCACAAAAGGGGTTAATCATATTATTATTAATAGATTGTTCTCGTATCCATTTATCTGATTTTAATCCCATTAAATTACTTTGATATATTTTTCTGTAAGTCGTTTAAAAATGCTTCCATAGAGTATTTTTCTCTATATTCAGGAGTCATAATATGAATTAAAATATCACCTAAGTCTGAAACAATCCACTGGTCACTCTCATCCGAAACTAAGAACTCTTCACCTAATGGTTTAAGTGTATTTTTAAGATGGTCATATAATGCCTCTGTGTGTCTTCCACCTAGTGAGTTAACCAATACAACTCTATTAGCTATATAATCTATTTTATCTAAATTAAAAACTTCTATATCTTCACCCTTTTTATCATCTAAAAGAGTAACTATTCTCTCTATTCTTTCATCTATGTTCATTATGTTCCTTATGTTTGTTTATTATTGTGTTAACTTGGGCTAATATTTTTCTATCAATATGTTCCAAATTGTTACACGATTTAATTTTAGTTGAACTAACTTCAACACCTATATTTAGTATAATAAATTTTTTAATTTTACTTGTATCTATATAATGATTGTCTCTTGTTGCTATTACCCATATAACATTATTATTTAGCCAATGAAATCCTCTCCAAGTATCAACCTTAGATATATTATCTGCACCAATAATTAAATATTTTATAAAATAATATTTTTTGAAATATCTTATAGTCTCTTCAGTATATACCGTTTTATTTAAAGATATTTCGTAATCACTCACTAAAATCTTTGAATTATGGCTAAATATACTTCTACACCATTCTAATCTCATCTTTGGTGAGGCTAAAGAGTGTTGCTTAAATGGATTCAAAAATGCTGGGACTACTATTAATTTATCTATCTCTAGTAATCGTAATGCTTCATTAACTATAGTCTGATGACCTATATGTGGTGGGTCAAAGCTACCACCAAAGATTGCAACTTTAATCAAATAATAACCTCACTTATTATAAAATATAATGAATTTTATCATATATATGATTAATAAAGGAAAAATATGGCTTTAAAAGTTGCTATTAATGGTTTAGGAAGAATAGGTAAGTGTGTTGCTAGGATTATAGCAGATAGAGATGATGTTGAATTAGTTGCTGTAAATGTTAGTGGTAGCGAAGAGTCTATTCAGTATATGATGCGTTACGATAGTGTTCATGGAAATAGAGATGATGTTACAGTTGCTGATGGTTATTTAAATATAGGTAATGAAAAAGCAAAAATATTTTCAGAGAGAGACCCTGCTAAAATTGATTTTGTATCTTGTGGTGCAGAGTTAGTATTAGAGTGTACAGGTGCATTTTTAACTATGGATAGTGTACAAGCACATATTGATAAAGGTATTAAAAAAGTAGTGTTTTCTGCTCCTGCTAAAGATGCAACACCTACATTTGTAATTGGTGCTAATGAAGAAAAATATGCAGGTCAAGCTATTATATCTAATGCTAGTTGTACTACTAATGGTCTAGCTCCTATGGCTAAAGTGTTAGATGATACATTTGGAATTAAATCAGGACTTATGACAACTGTACATAGTTACACAGCATCTCAACCAATTCTTGATGGTAAGCATAAAAGTGACCCAAGAAAAGGTCGTTCAGGTGGTTTAAATCTTGTGCCGAGTACAACAGGTGCAGCAAAAGCATTAGCTAAAGTTCTTCCACAACTAGAAGGAAAGTTAAACGGTCAAGCAATTAGAGTTCCAACAGCTGATGTATCTATTGTGGATTTAACAGTTACATTAGAAAAAAATATTACACTTGATGAGGTTAAAGAGGCATTTAAGAGTGCAAGTGAAGGTTCTCATAAAGGTATATTAGGTATTGATGAAGAGTATAGAGTATCTAGTGATTTCATTGGAGAGTCTCATAGTACAGTTGTTGCTATGGATACAATACAAGTTATTGGAGATAATATGGTTAAGATTTTATCTTGGTATGACAATGAGTGGGGTTATTCTACTAGATTAGTAGATATGGCAGTGTATGTAAGCAATAAATAACAGAACTTAGGAGAAGTATATGAGAAGTATTAAAGATATTGATATAGAAGGCAAAAGAGTTTTTATCCGTTGTGATTTTAATGTACCACAAGATGAGTTTAATAATATTACCGATGATAGACGAATTCGTTCTGCACTGCAGACAATTAGATACTGTATTGACCGTAATTGTAAGATTATCTTAGCTTCTCATTTTGGTAGACCTGTAGCTGGAGAGTATGATGTAAAATACTCTTTATCAACAGTAGCCAAACGATTAGATACTCTTCTTAAAATTAAAAAGAATTTATATTTCGCTTCAGATATTATAGGCGAAGATGCAAAAGAGAAAGCAAACCAATTAGAAGATGGAGATGTTTTATTATTAGAAAATCTTCGTTATGATGCTGGAGAAGTTAATAATGATGAAGCTTTTGCAAAAGATTTAGCATCTTATGCTGATGTATATATCAATGATGCTTTTGGAGCATGTCACCGTAAACACGCCTCTATCTTTGCAATTACAGAACATTTTGATATAGAGCATAAAGCTGCTGGATTTTTAATGAGTAAAGAGGTTAAATTCTTTCAAAAAGTAATAGAAAATCCTGTTCGTCCATTTGTAGCAGTTGTTGGTGGAAGTAAAGTATCTGGTAAGTTACAAGCTTTAGTAAATCTAATCCAAAAAGTTGATAAAGTTATTATTGGTGGTGGTATGGCATTTACTTTTCTTAAAGCTCAAGGATATGAGATTGGAAATTCATTAGTAGAAGATGATTTATTAGATGAAGCAAGAGCAATTATGTATAAAGCTAAAAAGAGAGGTGTTAAATTTTATCTACCTGTTGATGTTGTAGTTGCCCCAGAATTTTCAGATAGCACTATTACTAAATATCTTCCTGCACAAGAGATACCTGAAGATTGGATGGGGTTAGATATTGGTCCTGCTTCAAGTAGACTCTTTCGTTCTGCATTAAATGATGCACAAACTATTATTTGGAATGGACCAATGGGTGTTTATGAAATAGATAAATTCTCTAAAGGTAGTATGAAAATGTCTCACGATATAGCAGATACTCATGCTACAACAATTGTTGGTGGTGGAGATACTGCTGATGTGGCTCAAAGAGCAGGAGATGTTGACGAGATGACATTTGTAAGTACAGGTGGTGGTGCAAGTCTTGAACTGATTGAAGAGAAAATTTTACCTGGAATAGAGGCACTTAAATGATTTTTGCTGGAAATTTTAAAACTAACCATACAAGAGCCTCAACTAAAAATTATATAGAAGATTTAAATCAAAAAATCAAAGATATACCAACAGAGCATAGTATATATATTTTTCCTCCTCTTATGGCAATTGATAATTATGAGACTTCTGCAACTATTGGAGTTCAAAATGCCTATCCTACACAAAATGGAGCATTTACAGGTGAAATTGGGCTTGAACAGTTAGAAGAGTTCAAGATTAAAACTATTTTGATTGGTCATAGTGAGAGACGAGAACACTTAAAAGAGTCACAAGATATAGTATCATCAAAATTTAATTTTTTTAAAGAGAATGGATTTGAAATAATATACTGTATTGGTGAACCACTTGAAGTTAGAGAAATGGGTAATGATGAGGTTATGAAGTATCTTTTGGCTCAATTTGAAGGGATAGATACAAATTATGAAGATTTAATTATTGCTTATGAACCAATTTGGGCAATAGGAACAGGTAGAAGTGCAACCGTAGAAGAAATCTCAAATACACATAAATCTCTTAAAGAATCAATTAACCGACCATTATTATATGGAGGTAGTGCAAAACCTAATAACATTAGAGAGATTATTTCTATAAATGGCGTAGATGGAGTGCTAGTAGGTAGTGCATCTTTAACTGTAGATAGTTTTTATGAGATGATAAATAGCGAATTTTAAAAAAATTGTTAATTATTCGTTAATTTAAGCATTAACTATTCATTAATATTGTATACTTTTTCTATTAACCGTAAATACGGAATTTATTAAAGGAAGATATTATGAAAAAAATTATAAATATAAGTGTAATTACTGCTATTGCAGTAAGTGGTGTAATAGCTGGTGGAGATATTAAGAAAGTTGAAACAGAAATTGTTGAGATTGAGAAAATTGTTGAACCTGCAAAAACAACTGTAGATGGTAATTTAAAAGCTTATAGTTATACAAATGATTCTGTAAATTTTTATGACAAAGAGAGTTCATCAACAGCGACAGCTGTAACTCTTAATGTTTCTCATGAACTAATGAGTGGTGTAACAGCTAATTTTACAGCCTTAGGATATACTGATTTAGGTGACAGTGCTGGTCTTAATAAGATGGAAGGTCAAAGTACAGGAGCATTTTTTAATGTTGCTAACTTAACAGCTAACTATGCTAACACAACTTTTGTTGCTGGTAGACAAACACTTGATACTCCAATGGTTGGTAGTTTTGATTGGTTACTAGCTCCATCAGGATTTGAAGCATATACATTAGTTAATAAATCAGTAGATAAATTAACATTAGTTGCATCTTTTGTTGATAAATTAAGAGCAAATAATAGTGGTGAAGAGTTTGTTAAATTAGATGGAGATAACTTTACTTTTGGTGCTTCATATAATGATGCATTCAGTGCTAATATCTGGTATTACAATATAGATGCTGGTAATTATACAGAAATTTATGCAGATGCTGGGTATACATATTCTAAGATAAAAGTAGAAGGACAAGTTGTATCAACTAATTATGCTGATGAGGGTAAAGATTCTACTGTTTATGGTATTAAAGCATCAGGAAGTTTTTCTAATATAAATTTATCAGCTGCTTATACTAGTGTAAATGATAGAGAAGCTGGTATGGTTGAAATTGATAGCCTATATACAAGTAGTTGGAATACTTTTGCATCAAATATCATATCAGACTCTTATAAAATAGAAGCAGGTACAGAATTTGCTGGTATTTCAGCTGTAGCTAGTTATGCAGATTATGATTTAGCAAATGAAGTAGATGTTATTTTAAATTATGCATTTAATAATGATTTTTCAATGGATGCAATTTATACATCAACAGAGTATGATACAACTACTGATGATGGTGCTGAGAATGCATTAGAGGTAATTGCTACATATAAATTTTAGATTTAATTATACTCTCTCTTGAGAGTATATAAATGCTTATACTTTTCTATTTAAGTTTTATTTATTATATTAGAATATAATGTATTAAAGGAAATTTTATGAAAAAGAATATAGCATTTTTTGATTTTGATGGTACAATTAGTACCAAAGATAGTCTTGTTGAATTTATTCAATATGCCTTAGGCAAACCTAGATTTTATTTAGGAGTTATTTATCTCTCCCCTATACTCATAGCATTTAAATTAAAAATTATTAAAAATCATAAAGCAAAAGAGATATTTTTATCACATTTTTTTAAGAATTGGGATAGAGATAAATTCACAGATATTGCAGATAGATACTCTCTTGAAGAGTTAGATAAAATTGTTCGTAAAAAAGCATTAGATAAAATAAAATGGCACAAGTATCAAGGTGATAAAATTGTTATTGTCTCTGCTTCTATCTCTTGTTGGCTTTCGGAATGGTGTAAACGAGAAGATATATCTCTTTTATCTACAAAATTAGATTATATAGACAATAAATTAACTGGAAAGTTTTCAACTCCAAATTGTCACGGTAAAGAAAAAGTCAATAGAATTCACGAAGCATATTATCTTAAAGATTATAATGTTATTTATGCTTATGGAGATAGTAGTGGAGATAAAGAACTCTTAGAGTTAGCACATAAATCATTTTTTAAACCATTTAGAGATTAATATATGTTAAAAAAGTTTTTGATATTATTCATTATTACTCAATCTTTATATTCTGAAGGTAAAACAGATTGTGATAGTGGATTATGGCATCTAAGTAAATATAATTTTCAAAAAGCTATTTATTTTTTCAAGAAATCTTGTGATAGTGGATATGGTAGAGGTTGTTTAGAATTTGCACAAATGTATGATTATGCTAAAGGTATCAATAGAGATTTAGAGATAGCATATAAATATTATAAAAAATCTTGTCGTTTTAATAATGCTAATGGGTGTTTTCATCTTGGACAATTTTATGAAAAAGGAATAGTCGTAGAAGAGGATAATTTAATAGCTTTAGAAAATTATGCTTATTCGTGTGATATTGGAAATGGTGCAGGGTGTAGTAGTCTAGGAATTTTATATAGAGATGGTAAAGGGATAAAACAGAATATATCTAAGGCTAAATTTTATTTAGATAAAGGGTGTAGACTTAAAAGTGGCATAGGATGTATAGAGTTAGCCAAATTAAATATTAAAACTTTAAAAACAGAAGAGTCATATTTTGATGCAATATCTGTATATACTAAAAAATGTAGTAAGTTTTATAATATTGCTTGTTTATATTTGGGAGATATTTATAGACAATCAAATAGCATATTTTACGATTATAAGAAATCTCAAAAATATTTAACTAAAGCTTGTGAATTTAATAATAAAGAGGCTTGTTTAATTCTTAAAAATCCTAATTTAAAATTAAAAGAGAGTGTTGTTAGTAATAATACAATATCTAAAGAGGAGTATTACTCTTTAGGAATGAAATATTTTAGAGGAGAAAAGGTTAGAGAAAATACACTCTTATCTAAAAAATATTTCAAAATATCTTGTTATCTTGATTATATTAAAAGTTGTAATATGTTAGGATTTATATACGAATATGATGATAAAGGTATAAAAAATTTAAATATGGCAGATAGATATTACAAGAGAGCATGTTCTTTGGGAGATGAATACTCTTGTAAAACTCTATTAAGTAGCTCCAAGACTCATACTAAAGATAGGTAATAACATTGCAGCAACAATAACACCAACAACAAGACCAATAAATAGCATCATAAATGGTTCTAATAGACTAAGTAAAAGCTTGAGTCTATCTTCATTCTCTTCATTATATAAAGCTGATATATTATCTAATATATTTGCTACTTCACTAGACTCTTCTCCTAATGCTAATGCTTGCATAAAGTTTCTTTTTAATTTTACACCTTTTGAAATATGTAATGCATGAGAGAGTTTATTCCCTTCTAACACTTTTTCTGAAGCATTTGAAAATAGTTGACTTAGTGCTGTATTACTAAAAGTTGATGATGCTAATTTGACTCCATGTGCATAAGCAACGCCTGAACTTAGCATTAAAGATAAAATATAACTAAATCGTCCTAGTTCATAATTTTGAATAAGTGTACCTATTACAGGTAGTTTTAATAAAATAGTATCAACTCGTCTTTTAAATCCTATAACTTTAATATAAATTAATTTAAATGATATTATAAATAATAATAGTCCAATTAATAGAGCCATATAATGAGCACTTAGAAAATCACTAATTCCTAAAACAAATTGAGTGATAGGTGGTAGTTCTTGACCTGTATCAGCAAAAATTCCAGTAATTTTGGGAACAACAAAAGTTATTAAAAATCCACTCATTCCTATTGCCACAGTAAATATAAACATAGGATATGCCATTGCATTTCCTACCTGCTTTTTAACTTTAGTCTGTGCTGAAAAAAAGTTTCCCATATTTGTTAGAACACTAACCATTTTTCCACTCTGCCCAGCTATATTAATACTTTGTAGAAAAAAATCAGGAAGAGCATACACTTTTTGACTATTTAGTGCTACAAATAGAGAACGACCCTCTTCCATCATAGTTTTTAATGAACTTAAAAAGTCACTATATTTTTTTTCATTTTCATGTTGATTTTCTAATAATTTAATTGCTGTAACAACAGTCATTCCTGAATTAAGATAAGATGATAGCTCTTTAGCAAAACTACTAAGCATAACTCCCGACATTTGTCTTTTTGAAAAGGCCTCCATTGATAATTTTTGTGTTGGATTTATCGTTTCATAATGTATTGATTGTGACTTTAATTTTTGTTTAGCCTCTTCTAGCGTAGATGCATTTATAGAACCTTTTACGCTTTTACCTAAATGATTTATACCCTTATATTTAAAAAGCATAATGCTCCTCTTTTGTGTAGATTATATATGTATTATATCCTATTTTTTAACAAAACAACAAGCTTAAATAGAGTATTATCCGATAATTTTTACCACTGATTTTTAGTGATAATAGGCAATTTTAGGAGAATAAATGATACGAGTTATTAAAAGAAATGGAAGAATAGAAAAGTTAGATGTATCAAAAATACAAAAATATACAGCAGATTCAGTTAAAGGGTTAGAGAATGTTAGTCAAAGTGAATTAGAGGTCGATGCGAAGTTACAATTTCGTGATATGATAAGTACAGAAGAGATACAACAGACACTTATTAAAACAGCTGTAGATAAAATAGACATAGATAGACCAGATTGGACATTTGTTGCATCAAGACTTTTTTTATATGATTTGTATCATAAGGCAAATGGATTTAGTGGATATAGTCATTTAAAAGATTATTTAACTCATGGAGAGAGTGAAGGAAGAATTGTTTTAGGATTAAAAGATAAATATGATTTAGATGATTTAAATGATTATATAAAACCAGATAGAGACCTTCAATTTACATATTTAGGAATCAGAACACTTTATGATAGATATTTAATAAAAGATAAAGTAGGAAAGCCAATAGAGTTACCTCAACAGTTATTTATGGGTGTCTCTATGTTTCTAGCTCAAAATGAATTAGATTGTCAAAATTGGGCAAAAAAGTTTTATGATATTTTAAGTAAGTTTGAAGTAATGGCTGCGACACCAACACTTAGTAATGCAAGAACCCCTCGTCACCAGCTTAGCAGCTGCTACATAGGTTCAACAAGCGATAATATTGAAGGTATTTTTGATGCTTACAAAGAGATGGCACTACTTTCTAAATTTGGTGGAGGAATAGGCTGGGATTGGTCAAGAGTTCGTGGAATGGGAAGTTATATAGATGGACATAAACATGCAGCAGGTGGTATCATTCCATTTCTTAAAATTGCTAATGATGTTGCTATTGCTGTTGACCAGTTGGGTTGTGTAGCTAAGAATTCTTTTATTAGAGTATTAAAAATTAATGATATAAAAACCATTCCTATTTCAGAAGTTAGAATAGGAGACTTAGTAGAAAGTTTTAATATTGAGTTAAATAAAGTTCAATACAAAAAAGTTGAAGCAGTTCATGAGTTAGAGGTTAAAAAAGATAATCAAATAAAAATATCTTTTAAAGATGGATACATTGTTACATCAAAATGGCATCCTATGGCAATAAAAGGTACAAATGGATATTTTTATAAAAGAAGTGATGAGATAGAAGTAGGCGAATTTGGAGTTAACCATAAAGGAGAAGCTGATAAAATATTGGCAATAGATAATAATCCTGAAATTTCAGAAGAGTATATGGACTTAACCGTTCAAGGAACAAATAACTACTTTGCATCTACAGATAAGTCTGATAATTTTTATTTAACACATAATACAAGAAAAGGTGCAATAGCTGTATATATTGAGCCGTGGCATATTGACATAAAGGACTTTTTAGATTTAAAGAAAAATTCAGGTGAAGAGAGAAGACGAGGTCATGACCTTTTTCCTGCATTATGGTTAAATGATTTATTTATGGAAAGAGTAGAATCAGATGGGTTATGGACACTTTTTGACCCTTATGAAGTATCAGAACTTACAGATTTATATGGAAAAGAATTTAATCAAAAATATATAGAATTAGAAAAAAAGGAAGGTATAAGTAAAGAAGTTATTCCTGCTAAAAATCTTTGGAAAGATATATTGCGTTCATATTTTGAGACAGGTAATCCATTCTTGACCTTTAAAGACACAGCAAATATAAGTAATCCTAATAAAAATAGTGGAATTATTAGAAGTAGTAATCTTTGTACAGAAATTTTTCAGAATACAGCACCAAATCATTATAAGATTAAAGTAACCTATGATAATAATACTACTGATATTTTTGAAGAAGATGAAGTAATCACTGTGGATAATGGTATGAGTAAACCAGCTAGAAAAATTACAGCTTTAGATAGTTTAAATGGTAAGCAAATATGGATGGTTGATAAAGAAGAGGAAGATGGAGAGACAGCAGTTTGTAACTTAGCATCCGTTAATTTATCTAAAATTAATAGTGCAGAAGATATTGCTAGAGTTGTACCAACAGCTATTAGAATGCTTGACAATGTTATTGATTTAAATTTTTATCCTTTATCTAAAGTTAAAGTTACAAATGAAAAGAGTAGGGCTATTGGATTAGGTGTTATGGGTGAAGCACAAATGTTAGCAGAGAAATCTATTCAGTGGGGTACTAATGAACATTTCAATAAAATAGATGAGGTTATGGAGGCAATAAGTTATCATGCTATTCATTCATCTAGTGATTTGGCTTTAGAGAAAGGTAAATATTCAACTTATGAAGGTTCTGATTGGTCAAAAGGAATTTTTCCAATTGATAAAGCAAATAAAGAAGCTTGTAAATTAGTTGATAGAGGAGGATTGTTTGGATACAGTTATGATTGGCAATCTCTTAAGTTAAAAGTTAAAACCGATGGTATTCGTAATGGATATTTAATGGCAATAGCTCCTACTAGTTCTATATCTATATTGACTGGGACAACACAAGCTATTGAACCTGTTTATAAAAGAAAATGGTTTGAAGAAAATTTATCAGGACTTATTCCTGTTGTTGTTCCAAACTTATCACCAAAAACTTGGAAATATTATACTCCTAGTTATGAAATAGACCAAAAATTGCTTATTAGAGCAGGTGCAATTAGACAAAAATGGATAGATCAGGGACAAAGTCTAAATATATTTGTAAGTTTAGATAAGGCAAGTGGAAAATATTTGAATGATATATATATGGACGCTTGGAAATTTGGATTGAAATCTACATACTATTTACGAAGTCAATCTCCAGAAGCAGTAGAAGAGATAGAAGGAATAGAGGATAGAAGCTTAGAATGTGTAGGTTGTCAATAATTATTTAGGTGTTTAAACCCTATATAGTGTATAGAGAAATATCTAAATTGCAAAAAAAATGATTATTTTTCATTTTTTTTGCAAAAACCCTTGACAAAGAAATAAAAAGGGGCTATAATACGCGTCCAACAACACAGAGACTTATCAGAGTTTGATAAAGAGTGATTGTTAAATGGTCTTTGACAACTAAATATAAGTAAATAAATCAACGTCTATTTGAGTTTTAATTTTACCAATTTTTATAAAATTGGATAGAAAAACTTAATTAGAAATAAATAAGTGATTCTGACAAATGGTTCAAACCATTTCATTTTTAATGGAGAGTTTGATCCTGGCTCAGAGTGAACGCTGGCGGCGTGCTTAACACATGCAAGTCGAACGGAAACAACAATCTTCGGATTGGGTGTCGAGTGGCGGACGGGTGAGTAATGTATAGTTAATCTGCCTCTTAGAGAGGGATAACAGTTGGAAACGACTGCTAATACCTCATACTCCTTCTACCTTAATGGTAATTGGGAAATGTTTTTTCGCTAAGAGATGAGACTATATGGTATCAGCTTGTTGGTGGGGTAATGGCTCACCAAGGCAATGACACCTAGCTGGTCTGAGAGGATGATCAGCCACACTGGAACTGAGACACGGTCCAGACTCCTACGGGAGGCAGCAGTGGGGAATATTGCACAATGGAGGAAACTCTGATGCAGCAACGCCGCGTGGAGGATGACGCATTTCGGTGTGTAAACTCCTTTTATATAGGAAGATAATGACGGTACTATATGAATAAGCACCGGCTAACTCCGTGCCAGCAGCCG
>FPHG01000048.1_pt1 | contig 68232 bp, 68 predicted proteins | sample 1057261 | NCBI WGS metagenome assembly FPHG01 (sample SAMEA4473298, study PRJEB15554) | hydrothermal vent metagenome | biome: marine basaltic hydrothermal vent biome; feature: marine hydrothermal vent; material: water | place: Pacific Ocean | collected 2011-06-14/2011-07-23 | depth 1709 m
GATGATGTCATCTATATTGAGTTTATACTCGGCTATTTTTTTACTATCAAGCACCAGTTTGTACTCACTCCAAGCAGGAGATTTCATCTGTATATCATAGACACCTTCAATGCCTAGCATCACAGGTTTTAGCTCATAGTATAGTTTCTCAGTTAGCTTTGCACGAGAGACATCATTGGAACCTATGGCATAGATAGAAACTGGGTAGATACTTGGTGTTGCTTGTCTGATAGTTATTTTTGCATTTGGACTTATAGAGTTTTTTATATCTGCCATACGAGCTTGAACCAATTGATATGCTAAATAGGGGTCGATACTCCAATCAAAATAGAGATTTATCTCTGTTGAGCCTACGGATGTGGAAGAGACAATCTTTTGAACATCTTGCACCGTCTTAAGTGCCTCTTCACTTGGTTTTGTTACAGAATAAAGCATTTGAGATATGGGGGCATGACCATTGTCTATACTCACTTCAATTCTAGGAAAAAAGATATTGGGAAGCACCCCTTTAGGTATGGTATTGGATAGTTTGTATCCTATCATTGCCAAAAGTGTTATGATAAGAATAATAGCTAGTTTATTTTTAAGAATATAGAGATAAAAACCTTTTTTATCTTGTGTCATTTAATGCTCACTTTCAGATTGTCATGAAGCATATAGGCATTTTTGAGGACAACCTTAGCATTTTTGGGAAGAGTCTCTTTTATCAAAGCTTTGGTTTGCATATCTTTCTCTATGGTAACAAAAGAGAGATGTGCTATGTTTTTTTCATCTAGCACATAGACAGCAGGATGATTATTTACCAAAATTATCGCCTCTTTTGGTATTAAAAGACCTGTTGATTGTTTTATCATAATTTTTGCATTAAGTTGTAAATTAAGTGGCAATTTCTCTTTAGATTCTGCGATAACTTCTATAAGGTTATTAGTGCTTTTAGGTAAAATAGAGATAATAGTAGCTTCACAATTTTTATAACTACTTTGCAAAGAGAGAGACATTCCCTTTTTAACTAGCCCAATACTAGAAGCATCTACAAAGAGTTTTATCACATTGTTTCCATCAAGTAGCGTAGCAATAGATGAACCATAACTTACATAGCTATTGTTGGCATTCAGATTGGTAAGCGTTCCTGAAGATGGAGCATGAATTTGTGCATTATTTTCTTTAAGTAAAAGTGTGTTGTACTCATTTTTTATTGCTTCATATCGTTCTTTGGCTTGTGCTAATGCTATCTTCTCACTCAAATAACTATTTTTTGAGGCTACACCCATTTTTAATTTATCATTTATTGTATTCAGTTTTTGTTTTTCTATCTTGACTTGACTTTCTTGTGAAATTATTTTATTGTGCAAGAGTTCTAGTCTCTTTTCTCTAGGTTTATCTACAATTCTGGCTATTAATTCCCCTTTAGATACTTCAGAATTATTTGAAACTAAAAAATGTAATATACCTCTGCTTTTTACACTGATAATCATTTTATTTTTTGGAATAACGATACCAGTAGCACTTATATCTATATTTAAACTCTTCTTTTGTGGTGTTATGATGCTCACTTCGGCTGATAAGGCGAAAATAGGAATAAGAGTGAGAAAAAATGCCACTGAACTTTTTATAAAATATCTATTATTTTTCATAGGAGAACCTCTTTTTATTTAATAATTGTATTATCTAATATTTAGATTAAATAAGAATTAATAATTCACATTCAATTCATATTGAATTGTTATAATTGTCCTAAACACAAGGAGTCAAAAATGAAAACTAAATTAACAAAATCTGTTTTGGTATTATCTCTTATTCTTTCAGTAGCTGAATCTAATGGTAAATATGGAAAAGGTGGAGATGGTAACTCTTCTAATAATTATGCTCAAGAAAATTATCAAGAGGAGACTATTCCATCTAATGTAACAGATGCTATATCATCAGAAAAATCAAATCTTACTCCAGAACTACAAGATTCAATCACTTATATGTATAATGAAGAGAGATTAGCTAAAGATATATATTTAAATGTATATGAGAGACAACCAATAAAACAACTTTATAATATTGCTACAAAATCAGAAATAAAACATGAACAAGCAGTGAATGATATTGCTATAAAATATGATTTAAATATAACTCAATATCCAGATACTGATATTCCTTATGATAAAGATAGTATAGCTAAATATGGAAGTGGCGAGTATGCTGTTGAGGCAATTCAAGAGCTTTATAATATGCTTTATAATAAAGGTATTAACTCCGAACAAGATGCTTTAGAGGTTGGTTGTATGGTTGAAGTAACAGATATTGATGATTTAGATAAATATATATCTCAAGCTTCTGCCTCTAACGCTTCTGATGTTATTGAAGTATTTAATTTTTTAAGAGATGGTAGTTATAAACACTATTGGGCTTTTGATAATGGACTTAAAAATATGGGTATCAGCACAGGTTGTTGCTCTTTAGGTGATAAATATTGTCATCCTGAGTATCCACAAGATAATCAAAAAGGAAAAAAAAGAGATGAAAAATAAAAATCTTACTCTTTCTCAAGTATAATTATCTTGATATTAAACTCTTTAGCGACTGTTTTAAGTCGTTTTAGATATTTATCATCTCTTTTATCACCTACAATAAGAGCAACAGCTGGTTTTTTATGGGTTATCTCTGCATAATATAGTGCTTGACCTATTCCTTCAGCCCATTTCTTTGCCCAATCAACCTCTATTGCATACTCTTTAGTTAAACAATCTACTCTTGTTTTATCAAATAGAACATACTCTATCTTTCCACCTAATTTATTACACATTTTAGTTTGATAATATTTTTCGTGTTTTTTTCCCTTTGGAAGAGGAGTTTTAGGTTCATTATATTCTGTGGTTGTAAAATATCCTATGATTAATATAATTAGTGCAACAACAGAATTTATTATTTTTTTTTGCATTTTAGTCTCTTTTTTATTTGAAAGTTATAAATAGATTTTAATGAAGTTTTGATTAAATCGAATGGCGCGGTGGACGAGACTCGAACTCGCGACCCCCTGCGTGACAGGCAGGTATTCTAACCAACTGAACTACCACCGCACCTATAATATAATAAAAAGTGGTGACCCGTCTAGGATTCGAACCTAGGGCCCATTCCTTAAAAGGGAATTGCTCTACCAACTGAGCTAACGGGTCACTTTTTAACCTAACACTGTCGTTAAGTGGACGGAATTATATCTCAAAAATATTTAAATGTCAAGGGTTTTTGAAAAATAAATTTAATTCTTTAAAAATCGTTGTATATACTCCATTTTTGGCAATAACTGTTATAATATCTAAAAAGTAATTTCTATGAAACTAAAATCAATTTTAACTAATAGCTTTGGGATTTTATTCTCTCGTGTTACAGGTCTATTTCGTGATATTTTAATGGCATCTGCACTTGGTACATCTATATATAGCGATATGTTTTTTATAGCTTTTAAACTTCCTAATCTATTTCGTCGTATTTTTGCTGAAGGTGCATTTACTCAATCTTTTATGCCATCTTTTATAGCGTCTAAACATAAAGGAGTATTTGCTGTTTCAATCTTTCTTAGATTTATTATATTCTTAATTATTATGTCCATAGTTGTAAGTTTTTTTCCTGAAGTAATGACTAAAGCGTTGGCTCTTGGGTGGAGTGAAGAGACTATTAAAATGGCTTCTCCATTAACTGCTATAAACTTTTGGTATTTAGATTTGGTTTTTATAATTACATTTTTAGCTACACTTTTACAATATAAAGAACACTTTGCAACAACAGCACTATCTACATCTTTATTAAATTTATCTATGATTACGGCTCTATGGATATATATGAAAGAGAGTCCAGAGAATATAGCTTATGCAGTTAGTTTTGCAGTATTAATTGGGGGATTATTGCAAATTTTAGCTCATATTTACACAATTCATAGATTAAGCCTACACAAACTTCTTATCGGTGGGTGGAGATATAGAAAAGTTAAGAATATAGATGATGAAAAAACAAGATTTAATAAACTCTTTATTCCTGCTATATGGGGTAACTCAACAGCTCAAATAAATGCTTTTATAGATACGCTATTAGCATCTTTTTTATTAAGTGGTTCAATATCTTATCTATTTTATGCAAATCGTATATTTCAACTCCCTTTAGCTATATTTGCGATAGCCACGGCAACTGCTCTATTTCCATCTATATCAAAAGCAATTAACAATGGAAAAGAGGATGAGGCTTATAAAAATTTGGATAAAGCTTTTTGGATATTAACATTCGCTTTAGGTTTTGCAATGGTTGGTGGAATAGTTTTAGCAGAACCAATTATATGGCTTCTATTTGAAAGAGGAAATTTTACAGAATCTAGTACTGTTCAGACGGTAGGAGTATTAACTATGTATATGATAGGTTTACTTCCATTTGGACTAGCAAAACTATTTTCACTATTTTTATACGCATCGCATCGTCAAGGTAAAGCAGCAAAAATAGCAACTTACTCTTTAGTAGTCAATATTATATCATCTCTAATTTTAATGCAAACAATGGGCGTTCAAGGATTGGCATTAGCAGGAAGTCTTGGAGGTTGGGTACTATTTATATTTACTGTTAAAGAGGTAGGAAGCCAAAGATTTATGACTATTATAAAAAATATTAAAGCAATATATTTTATAGTCTCAATGGCTATATTCTGGATACTTTTAAGTTGGATAAATAATATATTAGTTGAGTTGATTCGCTAATAGTATTATTTTAATAAAAAAGATGTATCTCTTCCATTAAATTTCCAAAAGTAATATCCTCTCCCTTCTCTTTTAGAAAGTTATTTAAATACTCTTCAGATGCATCTATACCACTCTCTTTTTCTACTTTTAATAATTCGATATATAACTCTTGAATAATCTCTAATATATGTTTTGATATACTTTTTCTTGCTGCATGATAACCTATAATTTTTCCACTATCTGTATCTTTTCTACTTTCAAATTCTGTAAAAATCCAATAATATCTTCCATCTTTTGATAGGTTTTTAACCACAGCATTAATATTTTTACCTGATGAGATTGTTTGCCAAAGGAGTTTAAATACAATTTTAGGCATATCTGGATGTCTTACTATATTATGAGATTTACCTATTAACTCCTCTTCAGAATATCCACTAACTTTAATAAAATAATCATTACAAAATGTAATTTTACCTTTTTCATCAGTTTCACTTACTATATATCTTTTTGGGTCTAAAATAATCTCTTCATCTCTTGGTGTAGGTTTTATCATAACTATATTCTCCCATTTAAAAGTTTTATTAATGCATCTGGAACTTCATTAAATTTAAATATTCGTTTTCCATTATATTTCTTTGAAAACATATCTGCTTTCTCTTTTGTCTCTACTGCTACTAAATCATCACCAGCTGGAGATATAATATTACTTCCATATATAAAATATGCATCTCTTGCACCTATTGCTTTATTTGTTAAATAATCTGTTACAACTATTTGTGCAAAATCTTTTTCACTTTTAATACCTACGGAAGACCATTTAGCAGGTCTATGGTAAAATTCAAACATAGACTTAGGGCTACAAAAATATACCTCTTGATTGTCTCTAGTTTTGATTTTAGCTACCCACTTTGGATTTTTATATACTTTTAAATGACGAACTAAAGATGTGGTATTTTTATCATAATTTAATGTATATACCTCTTTAACTTTAAATGGTTTATCTATATTATTTTCAGCAACCAAACAGATAGTTGATATAATAAAAACGGCTAATAATCTTTTCATAACTCTCTCTCCTAATATTAATTAAACTAAATCTTTTTTACTAAATACTTTAAATCCTAAAAATGCAAATAGCATTCCTAATGTAATTGGATATAAAATAGAAATTAAGATAAATATCTTTTGACTCATAATATCTAAAATATAAAATGCTACTGGTCCCATTACTGTTAGTTGTGGGTCAAATAAAGATATTGCTGATACTCTAAATATCTCCATTGGGTTAACCATAGCGATAGATATAATTAATCCTGTATTCAATCTCTCTTGCATCATTAAAGATATTAAAGCTATATCTATAAACGCTAATAAAAATATCCATACAAAAAATGATATACCTAATGCCATCTCTGATGATTTAACTATTGAGGATATAAAAAAGGCAATACCTAAAAATGATAAACTTATAGAGAATAATAAGGCACTATATAAAAAGAATATATCTAATGGAACTTCTGCACCTTTAAACATACCATATATTATTGCAAAAAACATTGCCATAAAAACAGGTAAAAATACAGTTGCAAATCTACCAATAACTTTTCCCCAATAATACTCTTTCAGGGATATTGGAAATGATAACATATACTCTAAAATATGGCTATCTCTATCCCCTGAAATTGAACGAACAGTTGTGACCAATATAAAGATTGGCAGAATTATAATAGTTACTTGGATATACATCAAAAGAAGTCTACTTAATCCACTAAATCCCATCACTTGAGACTCTGTAATACCTGCTATAAAAAATAGTGCTATTAATCCACCAAAAACTATTGAATATATTATAAACCAATTTGCTCTAATTGACTCTTTTAGGTCAAGATATGCTATTAGTAATAAATTTTTAAAGACTCTATTCATTATCTACCTCTACTATTATTTCTTATTTCTATATCTTTAACTCTTTTTAAAAGCTGGTCATATTTAATAACCTCATCTCCATCTTTTATACTGTTTTTATCTTTGTGAGCCATAAATCCATATCCCATAGGTGTTATGTTATTAGCATTATAATATGCATTTTTAGCATCTATCCACTCTTTTGCAATACCATCTGTTATCCAAATTTTAGCACTATTTTTCCATAATATTTTTTCATCTTCAAACCATAAAAGCGTACACCCTATATCATCAAACATATATGATTTACCATTTTTTGGATTAATGACTTGCACAGTATGATGTCTATCACTTACAACCATTTTACATCTCTCACACATATCTCTATCCCAATGTATATCTCTAAGTTCCGTAGTTATTGGCTTCTTCTCACAACCATTAAAATTAATAATAATTGCGAAAAGTATTAAAATTTTATGAAGAGTAGACATCTGAAATTACCTTGCCTAAATCCATATATACTTCACGATTAACTATCTCTGAAACCTCTTCAACTCTATGTGTTACAAAAAGTGAAAGTTTATCTTTTTGATTATCTTTAATAAGTGAATAGAAATCATCTCTAGCTTTTGGGTCAAGATTTGCCGTAGGTTCATCATATATAACTATCTGATTATCTTTGGCTAAGGATATAGATATTAATAATTTTTGTTTCATACCACCAGAGAGTTTAAAAAAAGATTTATTCAGATTAGACTTTATATCTAATTTCATCTTATCTGCATAAAAATATATCTTATCTTTATCAACTCCAGAACTTTTGCATACAAAATATATAAGCTCTTTAAGACTTAATTTAATAGGAGGTGGAAGTTGGGGAACAAAACTAATATCTTCTAGAACAAGTGTTCGTTCTTTAACAGGATTTAATCCATTAACTAATACTTCGCCATTGGTAGGGTGATAATATCCTAAAATAGAACGAATAAGAGTAGTTTTACCTGCTCCATTAGCACCCATTAAAGCTACTCCATCACCTTTATTAAAATCTATAGATATATTATCTAATGAGATATTTTTATCAAATTTTTTAGTTAAGTTTTTAATTTCTATCATTTTACACTAAACTTTTAAGTCTAAAGTCAAATTTAAGTGCATCTTCGTGACATACATCAACGCATCGACCACATAGAGTACAATCTGCCCCTGTGATATAAGCTGTTTTAATCTCTTTTTCATCAATTTGCTTTTTATATTTAACTTTTGTAATCTCTAAAACTTGATTTTCAAAACATACATCGTGGCAGACCATACAACTATCACAATTATCATTCCACTCTATTCTAAGTGCTGAAGCTTTACCTATCATTCCGTAAGTTGTACCAATAGGACATACATAAGTACACCATGCTCTACGAGAGAAGAATACCTCTAACGCAAATACTAAAACAACCCAGATAAGAGCTAAACTCCAACCATAAGTAATAGCTCGACTTAATATACCAACCACATTAAAGGTTTCAAATACTAAATAACCACTTGTAAAAGATAAAATTAAAAATATAGACCAGAATAGGTATCTAACTCTATGGTCAAACTTTCTACTTTTAATAATTTTTTTAGCCACTAAAGTAGTATGCCATTTTTCACCTATTTCACTAAGTATTCCATAAGGACAAACCCAAGCACAATAACTTCTACCACCTACAAGAAGATAAAAGAATATTATAGTTATCGAACCAATAATAATATTGATATGCAAATGTTTCTCTGCTAAATACATCTCCATAGTTGTAAATATATCAATAAGATGAAATCCTAAAAACCTAGAGCCATTAAGTGTACCTTCTAATACTTGTATATCAATAGAGAATGATAAGAAAAATAGAAGATGAATAGCTATAACTAATATCCATCTTTTAGAACGATAACTTAAATGTTTTTTACCATCTTTAGAAGTTCCAAAAAATGTTGATATAAAGGAACTTCTTTTAATGGTCTCTCTATTATTATATTTATCCATAATGTCTATTTCTCATTCGCTTTAGCCTTAGCTCTAGCTGGAAAATCTCCAACTTCATCAGCTAATACTCTTAAATCTTCATTGCTCAAAGAAATTAAAAGACCTTTCATTATGGCATTCTCTTTTCTTCCTGCTTTAAAATCTACTAACTTTTTATATAACTCATCTGCACTTTGTCCAAATAGTTTAGGTCCCATCATTTTTTTACCACTTTGGAAACCTGAACCATCAATACCGTGACAAGATGAACATTTTCTATCGTAATCTTGACTTACATCAAACGATGAGATAGTTCCTGCTTTATTTCTAAGAGCAGTTAACTCATCATTCTCTTTTTCTCTATCATCTTTATCTATAATTTTTATAGTTTTTGCATCAACTATATTATTACCTATATCTGCAATAACTTTACCATGTGCTCCACCATTATAAGCTCCACCATTAGATGCAACCCAACCAGCAATACCAAAAATCCCTAATACTAAAATTCCTACTATAATATTTTTCATTTTTGTCTCTCCCTCATCTCTTTAATCTTTATATTGAAATTATAAATCTCTTTAGCTATATCTTTAATCTCTTGGTCACTCATCATCGAAATTAAATCTTTCATAAGAGGGTTAGATTTTTTACCACTCTTAAAATCATTAATTCTTTGATATATGAACTCTTCATCTCTACTTATAAGAGATGGTCCAATTACACCATTTGCGTAATCATCGTGACAAGCTGAACATTTAATCCTAAATTTTTTACTCAATTGACCAGATAAAAGAGATATTTGAACTCTCTCATAAGGACTTCTAATATTCATATTCGCATCTACTTTTGTTCTCGGTTTTACTCTTACAGAAGCGTCCTGATTTGCTGGGCGTGAATTTTGGTCATATTCACTCTTTACATTATTATAATCATAATAGTATGATTTACTCTGGTTTTTATCTGATTTTTTCTCTTTTACTTTTATCTCATTAGCATTAGAGTTAGATACTATCTCTATTTGAGGAGTAGAAGTAGCTTTCTCTTTAGGAGTATCATCTTGTTTAGTATCGTTGCACCCTAATATCATAATCATTGATAGTGATAGAGAGAATATTATTCTATTGTTTTTTATCATTGAAAATCCTCTAATTTAATTACTATAAAACTGTTCATAAGTTACTCTAGGTTTAATAGTTATAGATGGTGATGAGGTTGGACATATCTCTTGACAAGCTCCACAACCAATACAACCATCATATATCTCTGGCTTTTCTCCTCCATTTGCAGTTGGAGTCATAGCAATAGCACTTAATGGATTTGGAATAGGACATATATCTGCACATAAAGTACACTTTTTACCCTCATATCCTTTTAATTTTTCGATAAGTTCTAACTCTAAATTTGTTACATTTCTTGTGTTATCTATAAATTGTTTTATATCATCAAGGTATCCATCAGGTACAGGAGTTTTAGATATTGCCAAACAAGATTTAGGGTCAGATAATACAGCGATACCCATTTTAATATCTTCTGCCTTTTCACAAGAGTGGTCTAATGCTCCACTAGGACAAGCTAATACACAAGGAACAGCATTACAAGCATAACAACCTCTCTCATTTGCATCTATATATGGAGTTCCAACACCGTGACCATATTCAATATCTGTTAATTTAATAGAGTGATATGGACATACTTGAAGACATTGACCACACTTAATACATAAAGCTAAAAACTCTTTTTCATCAACAGCCCCCGGTGGACGCAATCTGTTTTCTGCCAAAAGAGCATTTGGAGCAACTATAAATCCACCTCCTAAAACTCCAGCAAATATACCAAGTGTTGAGTATTTAATAAATTCTCGTCTCTGTGTTTCTATTTTTGCCATATCTATCCTTTTATTTTCACTTTTGGTTCTTTATCTTCTAATAAAAATAGTGGTTCTGTAAATGGAGCTAATTTTGCTAAGAAATTTAATAATGACATAATCGGTGACGCATAAAAAAACTTAACATCAGGATTATATACCCATAATTGGTCTGCATATTGATATACTTTATGTGGAGTATCTCCAATATTATTATTATCTATATCGAACCCTTCATATTTATCCCAGTAATTTCGTACTATTTCATTTTTATTAGTTTTGCTTCCACGACTATCATTAACTATATCTTCTATATTTCCCATAATAACATTATCTCTAATAATATTATTCTCGCTTAGTGAGTGAAAATGTAAAGCCTCTGAATTATATAATATTTTATTGTTTAGAATATAATTATGACTATCTGGTTCAAATGGAGACCTATCTATATATATACCTTGTGCATTATATAAAATAGTATTGTCTTTAATTATAAAGTTAGAGACATCTTTTAAACCTATTCCCATACCAGTTGCACCTAGAGAACTCTTTATTACATTTCCTATGGCTGTGCTATCTTGTGAATACATAAAAAATATTCCAACAGAATTTAGCTCATAATAGTTATTTTTAATAAGATTTTTTCCAGCATACATAAAGTGGAGTGAATATCTATTATTTTTACCATAATTATTTATAATTGTATTTCCATGAGAATACCAAACAACCATATCCCTAGATTTAATTAAAGAGTTTCTTCTAATGATATTATCATTGCTATACCAAAGTCTAAGACCATCGCCTCTAAGACCTAATTCAAAGTTTTTTGATGTGATATTATTATCTGAAATAATAGAGTTATTAATCATCTGCATATCTATCCCGAATAGACAATCCTCAATAATACAATTGCTTATCTCGCACTGCTTACCATCAGATATTTTTATTCCTGCATCAAGATTTTCGTGTCTATCTCCACTACCAACTATTTTTAAATTCTTTAGAGTTATAAAAGAGCCTTTAAGCGTGATAACTGTTCCATTATCTTCTCCATCAATAATGACACCACTCTCTTTTCCTATTATAGTAAGAGGTTTATCTATACTTATACTCCCTTTATATACTCCTGCAGGAAGCTTAATAATCGAACCCTTAGGAGCATTATCAATAGCATTCTGTAAAGTATTGCCATTTACCAAAGTTAAAGTAAATATTGACAAAGAGAACAGAATAGAGAGATACACCTTACTCACTCTCTTTTATAGCTTTCTGTTTTGCAAAAAAGGCTAAAAGAGATAATAGACTTATTGCTACCAACATATAAAATCCAATAGTCGGATATGAATGTGTTGTAAACTGTGCTATTTTACCATCTCCAAATACTGTTGGCATAAATGGTTTTATTTTAAATGCACCCCAATCGTGAAGATTATGACCAAACCAATATAACCAATATGAATAATCAGCTAAAAAAAGAATTGGTAAAGATGTAGGAATTAACATAGCGTATGTAATAATCTTATTATTATATGCAATAAATAGAATATAGAAAAGAGTTAAAAGAAGAAGTGAATAAGCACCTATTGCTCTCTCAAAATGTCCACCAACCCACATAGGGTCCATTCCAACATAATGGTTAATAGTGTTCATCTCGTGAACTTCTCCACTATATCCATCAAAATGAAAAAATACAGGAATACCTTCAGGAAAAGCCTCTTTTGGATAGTTCGGAGCTTCTAAAGATACAGCCCATATAGGTAAAGATGCTACCCCTATCTCTGCAGAACTCTCTATCATTTTCATTAAATCATTATGAGCCTCTTTTGGTGTTGTTACACTCTTATATCTACCTTTATTATATAAATTCCAAACAGATACAGATAGAGGCGATATCTCATCAACTTTACCTGCATCTATTTTGTTTAAAGTTCCATGAAAAGCTATCATTGGAAATGTAAAAGCTATTGTCATAATAATCAAAGCTAAAGAAGCAAAAATTTTTGCTTTAGTAAAACTAGGATGCATTATCTCTCCTTTTTATAATTAAAATATTATATCAAAATTATATTCTATCTATGTTGACTAAAATCAAAAACTAAAACTTAATATTCTCTCTTAAAAACTATATCCACTCCACTGCTTTCCCCATCACTTGATATACTTGATTTTATATCTTTGCTCCAATCATACTCTAATCTTGCACTTGATACCTCATCATTTACATATATGATAGTTACTTTATCAGATATTTTTTTTCCTATTTCCATACTTCCATCTGAACCTAACGAGAGGTGGTCTATCTTTACGCCTACTCCTGCTAAAGCTGATTTTGCTATTGCACCACCCATCATCTTCATCATATCATCTCCACTACTTGAATCTCCTGCATCTTGATTATCAAAAAGAATAACTGAGAGAATTTGTTCTCTTGTTAATTCTGGAACTGATGAAAACATTATATTAGGAGTAGTAGGGTCTCCTGTTATATGTATAGTTATTTGATAATTAATAGAGTTATATATTGCTGAAATATCTAATATTGGATTTTGAGGATTTCCTGAAAAGATTATTATACTATTTTTTGTAGTAAATTTTTTATTTTGAAACTTATAATACGAACCATTTTTTATCTCGACACTACCTAAAACTTGAAGAGGAGAGCCATAGCTTTGATTAATTACTAAATTTGGATTAACTTTTATATCTGCTGATGAAGTCTTATATACTAACGGTTTTTTTGTAGAGAGGTTTAATAATAAATCTATATTACTATTTTTCTTATCCTTTTTTGGTTTAATATTTTGAACAATTATTATATCTCTATCTGATGCAAAAGTTTTTTTATCTGTATCAAAATAGACTCTACCACCTAAAATAGTAACATCGCCTCTAATCTTTATATTATCTTTGTTTAATTTTGTCTTTACATCAATAATACTTTTGAGATTAATCATCTTATGAGATATAGAGAATGGATTAGCATAAGCTACAATATCACCTTTTTTATCTTTTAAATCATATATTCCTGTAACTTTTATCTCATCATTTATCCATAAAGGCGATATTTTAATTAGAGACTCTTTTATATTTATTAATGATGGTTTTGTAGCAAATATCTTCTGTTTTTGAAAAGTTGTTTGATAACTATTTAAAGTTAAATCTCCATCAACAAATCCTAAAGATATTTTTGTATCATCAACTCTATGCTCTGTTTTTCTATCTACTTTTAATTTAAGTCTATTTGATGATAAATCTAACTTTAAATCTTTTTTATTCTCAAGAGATAAGCGTAATTTTACATCTCCAGAAATCTTAGGTGTTTCAAATTTATATATTTTCTGCATATTTTTTATAAACTTTTTAATAGATGGAATACTCTTATCTAATGTAATTTTTTTATCAATATTCCCATTAAATTTAAATTTCTCACTACTTAAAACTATTACTCCATCTATATCTTTACTCTTTTGATTTAATTTTACATCTGCATTCAGACTCTTAGACGATATTTTAGCTTTAATAACCTCATCAATACTTGCACTAACTCTTAGAGGTGAAATGCCTTTTAAATTAAAATTTTTCTTTAAATCTATTTTACTCTCTATATTTATCTCGTTATCATATATAATTTTACTTTGCATATTAACTATATTAGAATTTATATCAGCTTTTATAGTTAATGGCATAGTCTGGTTAAAATCAATTGGTGCAGATATATTAAATCCTATAATTGCTTCTTGAAATTTTATACTCTTTTTTGTAGATAGATTAAAATCACCCTTTTTAAAATCATCTGATATAAATTTACCTTTAATATATGATGAGTCTATAAATGCTTTAATACTACTCTTGTCTCCACTATAAGATAGATTTAAATCTTGAATTAAGGCTGTTATATTTTTATCTAATCCCTCTAATTTATTTGGTTGAATAAAACCTTTATAATTTATAACTCCATTGTTTAGAGTAACTCTATTATTTATATAAATACTTTTTGCATAAGGTGTTGATAAATTAGCCTCACTTACCACTTTAAGAGTGCTATCTTTTATATTATATTCTATTCTATTTATAATATTTAAATTTTCTATATTAAATTCACTACTATTTACATCAAGTAATCTATCCCCTACTAGATATATATCTGCATCGATTTTATCTTTATCACCATTTAAATTAATTTTTATCGGTGATAATGAGTTATCTCTCAGAGGTATTTTATATGTTTCAAATAGTGATTGAAGAGGAGTAACTACCCCTTGACTATCTATTTTATTATCTATAATAGTTGCATTATAATTTAAAGTAGATAAGTTAGTATCAACTGATATATTTAAATCACCTCTGTTTATAATCTTATTTGTTATATCTACTAATATATCTTTTCCATCAATTTGAGTTGAATTTACTTTTACAGGATTATATTCAAAAGATTTTGTATTTATCTCTAAAGAGTTTATATTTAATCTTTTAGGAATAAAATTAGATGCTTCTGCTGTGTTTGTATTTATCTCTTCTTCTTTATCTTTTTTACTACTGTTATTATCTTCAGCTAAAGCTAATAAAGTCAAAACATCTATATCTTTTAGAGATAACTTATCTACTAATATATTATTATCTTTCAGAGAGGCTTTTAATGATATATTACTAATATTAGTATCTGTATCTAAATTAATATTAGCTATCTGAATAGTCTCATCTAATAAATCAACTTCAATATCTTGGCTTATAAGAGACGCAGAAGATAATAATATATTTTTATATTCTCGTGATAATATATTTATATCTACTAATTTTATACCTATTTTATTTGGGATAAATTTATTATCTTCTGTTGTGGTAGTTTCTTCTTTTTGATTAGAATTATTATTAGCTTTAATAATATTTTCTATGGCAACAGAGTTAATATCTTTAATAGATAAGTTAACAACTTCGACTTTTCTATCATATAGATTACCAATAACTTTAATATCTGTAATATTAGTATCAGCTATTAATTTAAAGCTATTTATTGAGATAGAACCATCATAGAGTATACCATCTGTATCTAGTGATAAGTTTTCTATTGTGATGTCATTTTCAATAAACGGTTTTATATCTATATGAATATTATCTAATCCTATTGATATAGGTATTTTAAATTCAGATTTCTCTTTCTCTTGCTTGGTATTGGGACTATCTGATGAGGTAAAAGATTCTGCTGTATATTTTATATTATCTATATCAGCACCAATAATTTTAATATCAGTAATAGATAATCTGTTATAAAGTAGTGTAGCTGGATTCCAACTAAAATTAAATTCTTCTAATATATCTCTATCTTTAAATCTTAATTTTTCAACTTCAACTCCACTCAATAGTGAACCTGATACTCTATTGTAAGAGAAACCATATTTAGGAGCAAAAGTATCAGCCCCCAACTCTACTAATCTGCTTGAAGTGCTTATAAAAACTATTGCTATAATAATTAATACAAAAAGAGTTAAAAGCGTATACCCTAACCATTTAAATATATTTTTCAAAATGATTGTCCTATTTGAAATTGTATCCCATATTGAGAAGTGTCATGTACATTCATACCAACATCAACTTTAATTGGTCCAATAGGTGTAATATACCTTATACCTAAACCAGCTGTTGTTAACATATCACCTGTAAAATCATAACTATCTTCAGTAAGGATTGTATTATCTGTGAAAACTGCTCCATAAAGGTCTCCTATTATTGGATAATCTGCCTCTAATGATAAATTAGCCATTGTAGAAGCTCCCTCTATTCCATACATTGTAGGAGAATATATAACACCAACTCTATCATATCCATAAGCTCTATTGCTATATGCACCTCCAGCAAAAAACTTTTTTGATTCAGGAACTGAATTAGTTATTTCATCTAAAATTCCAACTTTCCCAACCATAGCTAAAGTTAACTCTTTAAAACTATTAATTAATCTTCCTTCGAGTAGATATTTTAGATAGCTACTAGCCTCTGCTCCATAATCAATTCCATATTCTATATCAGTAGATAGATAATATCCAGATTTAGGATTTAATTTAGAGTCTCTTCTGTCATATATAAATTTTAAAAATGGATATGCTAAGAAAAAATTACCCTCTTCTATTGCTCTTGTTAATACAACATTATTAATATCATCTTTTAGAGATATATCAATATTTTCAAAACCAAATCCAGTTTGAAGTGTCATTTTCTCATTCCGATAAGATAGATATGATTTTAAATAACTTTTTTTCTCTAAAAATCCTTCATAGTCTATATCCGAATAACCTATATTATTAAAATAATCTATTGAGTAGTTGTTTATATTTATAAAAGATGGAATGGTATGAGTAAAATCTAAAACTTTTTCTATACTAGAGTAATTTGCAATAATTTTTAATTTCTGTGCATCTCCAAAAAAGTTTTTTCTAATATACTTACCTTTTATCATTGCTCCAATATTAGTATCATATCCGATACCACTCATAAAATAGTTCTTCTTTTGAACCTCTCGTACTTCTATATCTATGGGTACAACATTATAAAATTTTCTATCATATTTTATAGAGACTATATCAAAAGCATCTAGGTCATATAAATTATTATAACTCTCCTGAATTCGTTCAGTATTAAAATTATGCCCCTCTCTTGCCATAACTCTTGAGACCACTATTGATTTATCTACGCTCTCCAACCCTTTAACTGATATTTCCCCAAATTTACACACTCCACCTTTTTTAATAATAAAGCTTAAATCAACTATATGCTTATCTAAATCTACAAATGCCTTAGTGTCTAAATCATAACTACAATATCCATTTTTAAGAAGTTCTTGAATAATATTACTCTTTACAGATATAAAATCCTTAGCTCTAAATCTCTCATTTTTTTTGAATATAATTTGATTAGAGATATTAAAATCACTAGATATATTAATATCTCTAATTAATATAGGTTCATTTTCGTTAATCTTAACTGTAACTAATTCAGGAGTTATATTAATTGTAAAATTTGCATCATAAAATCCAATTGAGTCATAATATCCTCGTAAAGATTCATTTAAAGATGGTAAAAGTTTATCTTTTATTTTAGGTTCATAATCTTTCCAAAATTCAAATTCACTTTTAACCTCTACACCCATTGCAGATTGTAATTCTTTTTCAGAAATAGTATCACAACCTTTAAAAATTATATTATGTTTTAAATGTTTAATATCAGAAGAGGCATTAAGAGAAGTAAATAAAAATATAACACTAATAACTAAAAAATTATGAAACATATAATACCTTAAAGATTAATCTATAGATATGATTCTATCACTTGCCCAATTAGATAAATCTATATCATGAGTAATAAGGAGAATACCAACTCTATCAAGATATTTTATCAAAATTTTCATCACATCTAACTGTATAAGATTATCTAATGCACTAGTAGGTTCATCGCATAGTATTAAGTCTGGTTTTGTTAATAATGCCCTTAATATACTACATCTTTGTAACTCTCCACCAGATAATTTATTTGGGGTTTGATATAATAACTCTCTATCTATACTCATATCTAATGCTAACTCATCTAATCCATCTAAAGATTCTACAACATCTTGAATTTGATTTATAATTGTATAACTTGGATGAAAAGAGCTATATGGGTCTTGAAATACCCATGCGATTTTACCTCTTTTAATTGTTCCATCTAGTGGTTTTAAATTATCTGATATAAGTTCTAAAAGAGTGGACTTACCACTGCCACTCTCTCCAATAATAGATACAACTTCACCTTTTTTTATATTCATATTAAAATTATTATAAATCAGTCTCTTTTTGTTATATCCAAATGATAAATCTTTTATCTCTAAAACCATAAATTTATATTAACCTCTAACTTGTCCATTGCCATATATCTTGAATTTATAAGTAGTTAACTCATTAATTCCCATTGGACCTCTTGCATGAAGTTTATTAGTAGATATTCCGACCTCAGCACCAAATCCAAACGCTCCACCATCTGTAAATCTTGTAGATGCATTAACATAAACACAAGCTGCGTCTACTTTTTGTAAAAACTCTTCTGATGCAGTATAACTTTCTGTTAGTATAGCTTCAGAGTGTCCTGAACCATATTTACTTATATGTTCTATCGCTTCCTCAACCCCATTAACAATTTTAATACTCAAAATATTAGCTAAATACTCTGTGTTATAATCTTCTGTTGTTGCTAATTCAACCTCTATAATCTCTTGAACCTCTGGGTCACCTAAGAGTTTTGTACTTTCTAAAGTAAAAGCTTTATATAGTTTAGGCAATATCTCTTTAGATATATCTTTATCAACTAATAGAGTCTCCATTGAGTTACAAACTCCAACTCTTTGACATTTTGCATTTATAGATATATCAATAGCTTCTTCTATATTTGCATCTTTATGAATATATGTATGACATAATCCTTTATCATGTTTAACTACGGGAACAGATGAATTCTTAGAGATATATTTTATAAGTCCTTCGCCACCTCTTGGAACTATTAAATCTACAAAACTATCCATACTAATAAGTTGTGCAACACCCTCTCTTGAACTATCTGGAAGAAGTGAGATTATCTCTTTTGGTAAATTATTAGCTTCTAAAACACTCTGAAGAACTTTTGCTATAATTTGATTTGAATTTTCTGCCTCTTTCCCACCTTTTAATATTGCTACATTTCCACTCTTAAAACATAATGCTCCAACATCAGAAGTTACATTTGGTCTTGACTCATAAATCACACCAACAACACCAATAGGAACAGATACCTTTTCTATTCTTAGTTTATCATCAGTAACCCAACCATCTAAAATCCGTCCAACAGGCTCTTTTAACTCTGCTATCTCTTTTAATGAATTCGCCATAGCTTTAACTCTATCTTCATCTAATAAGAGTCTATCAAGAAGTGCATTATCTAATCCATTCTTTTTTCCATCTTCCATATCTTGTCTGTTCGCATCAATAATATCACTACTACGATTAATCAAAGCATTTGCCATCTCTTTAAGAATTAAATTCTTTTTAGCACTATCCAAAGAGGCTATAATTTGAGCTGACGCTTTTGCTTTCTTTAAAAATTCTACCATTCTTTACTCTCCTCTAATTTGATAAGTTATATCTCCTGCACCAAATGCAGTTATAATATCTTTATTAAAAATATTTATAATATGACCATCTTTAAATACTTTAACAGCACAACCCTCTTTTTTTATACTATCTGCCATAATTGGATTATATTTACTAAATGCACCTTTAAGGTCAATATCAACTTCTATCTCTCCTGATGCCCAAATAGGTAAAATAACTAACTCATCAACACCTTCAAAACAATCCACAAAACCTTTAAGGTTATCTATTGTACGGCTATATTTATGAGGTTGCCATATAACTTGTATTTTATGAAACTCTTTTAATTTAGAGTAAGTTTTAAGTGCATCAATCGTAACTTTTATCTCTGTTGGGTGATGTCCATAATCATCTATTACAACTATATTATCTTTATTTAATAAAACATCAAATCTTTTTTTAATACCTTTGTAATTTAGTAGATTTTTTCTAATAGATTCTATATCTTCACCTAATTCAATACTTGCTAAAATAGCCAAAGCCGTATCTAAAGCGATATGTTCACCTAATCCAAATATACTAAACTCTCCATAATCTAAAAGCTCAAATGAAGTATAAGGCTCTCCATTAATTAATATATATTTAATATTCTTAATATCTTTTGATGGATATAATCTAATAGCTTCTATATCTAATGACGATAAAAAATCATCTTCTGCATTAATAACACAAATATTAGCTAAAGATAAAAAGTTTCTGTAAGCATTATAAAATCTATCTTCATCATACTCATAATACTCCATATGTTCAGGTTCTACATTTGTAACAATTGCTAAGTATGGATTTGAATTTAAAAAACTCTCATCACTCTCATCTGCTTCAAATACAACTCTGTTATTCTCAAAATGTCGAACATTAGAACCAAACTCTTTAGATATAGCTCCTATTAAAGCATTTGTTTTTGGTAATACAGATGCTAATATTGCTGATGTTGTACTCTTTCCGTGAGCTCCACCAACTGCATAAACCTCTTTATCTCCTAAAATAGAGACCAGAGCTTCTTTTCTTGATAATACTTTAATCCCTAACTCTACTGCTTTTTTATACTCTGGATTATTTTTTCTAACAACAGCCGAGTGTATAACTAAATCAACACCCTTAACTGCATCTTCGTGATGAGGTATTGTTATCTTGGCATTAAAATTAGTTGCTAAATCATCAGTAATCTCTGTCTGCTTAATATCTGAACCACTAACTATATGACCATAACTAGATAAAAACTTTGCTAAAGCAGATAGTCCAATTCCTCCAATACCAATAAAATGTATCTTCATTATTATTTAGACTCTTCTAAAACTTTCAACTCATCTTTTGCTTGTTGAACTAAATCAGCATTATCACTTAGAAACTTATCTGTATCTATTTTAAACGATTTTAAGAAATAGGCTAATTTATCATTCTCTTCATATTTATCTATATCTGCAATAGTTCCAATAAATGTATCAAAATCATTACCTTTCATAACAGATACAGCGTGAACCATCATAGCATTTTTTAAATTCTTCTCATCAATCATATAGTGTAAAACTTGAAATAACTCTTTAGAACCTTTAATGTCATTATCACTATATCTCTCTATCGCATGTTCATATATAGCTCTTGCTGTAAATAAATCTTCTTGAACATTCATATCAAAACCTTTTTGTTGACTCAAATACTCTGCTAATTTATCAAATGCCTCTTTTAAAATAAATGTAAATATATCATTGATTTTATCTTCATCTTCACTAATTAATAACAAAGCATCAAGAAGTTGATACCCTTTTTCAATGCTATTCTGCTCATTCATCTCCTCTTCTAACAAAACTAAATTTGCTAAAAAATCTTTATTTGTTTTTAATGCTTCTATATCTATCTCTTGATTACTCATATTTTTACCTTTTTTTATACTTTTATAATAGATAGATTCTAACATATTAAAACTTTAGTAAACTCTTTTATAAAATTATCTATATAATAGGATATTATTGCTAATATCGTTATATATCAAAGTAATTAGGAGTAGTTATGAAATACATTATGATAATAGCATTATTTGCATCAATATTGTTATCAGAAGAGAGCAATGAGCCTATATATAAACTTAAAAGTATTACGATTAAACAGAGTGATTGTATATCAGATAATAAAAATAAATTATGCTTAAATAAAGAGCTAACATATCCTAAAACTGATATTTTTAAAGATACTCTTCTAAATCCCTTAAATATCTATATCCAAGAAGCTAAAGATAACTTTGAAAAAGAGACTCTAAAGAGTTATGATATTACAATAGATGACCTTGATATTTTATTAGAGTCACCAGATTATGAAACAAGCACAGAGTTAAAACTTTTTGATTATAACACTCCAATACTCTCTTTGGAAAATCACTTATATACATATCTTGGAGGTGCTCATGGTAATTATGGTATTAAGTATATAAATTATAATGTAGAGTCTAAAAAAGAGTTATCGTTGAATGATTTAGTGGATTTTAATAACTCTAAATTTTTAAATATTGCAGAGATTGAGTATAGAAAAAGTGAAAATATTCTGCCTAGTGAATCACTAATAAATTATGGCTGGTTTGAAAATAAATTTCAACTAGCTAACAATTTTGCAATTACCCAAGATGGTATTCTCTTCTCCTATGACCCTTATGAGATTAAGGCATATTCAGCTGGAATGACTACATTTCTACTTAGATATGATAAAATCATAAACTATCTTAGACCCAATACCCCACTTATAGATATTGCACAAAATTATCATCCAGATATATCTAAAGAGTTTTCTAGTGAATTAAATAATGGAAAAGTAAAAATTACTATTAATGATAATCTCAGTTATCTGTTAATAAAAGTAAATGTAGAAATCTATGATAAAAATAGTGAGAGATGGCTATCTTTATCATTTCCAGAATTAAGTGCAGATAGCATAACCAAAGTATCATCTAAAGGTGTAAATAGTTTTAAAATCTATCCAAATAGTAGCAAAATATATAACAAGAAAAGCAAGAGGATAATGAGAGCTAAATATCCATTAGTAGAGGCGACAAGCAAAGATAATCAATATAGTCTCTCTATCAAGATTAAAAAAGCTTCTCATCTACCATATATCTGTATGAATTATAGAGTCACAACAAAAAAATTAAATCTATTAAAAGATATATATTATTTTGATTTTAAAGACCAGCAGGGATTTAATGTAAAAAGAGTCTGCTACTAAGAGTTATTTATTATTCAACTCTTAAAAACTTCATAGCAGTAGCAATTAAGTCATCATCATCTTTACTTGGTGATTTAATTATCTTTCGTTCTCTATCCTCATCTAAAAACTCGATAAATACATTTTGTTCATAACTTGATATTTTAGATATTTTTTGCTCTTTAGCTAAGACTTTCATAATTATTATATCTATAAATTGTCTGGTTAAAACATCTAACTTCCCAAATCTATCTGATATTTCTATTTCGATATTATAAACCTCTTCAACTGTTTCACATTGAGATAATCTTCTATATAACTCTAATCTTAATCTATCTTCTGATATTAACTCTTCATTTAAGTAGGCATCTACACTTAGTTTTATATCTACACTCTTCTCCTCTTTCTCTTTTTTATCTCCACTCAACTCTCTAATTGTATCTTCTAGCATTTTTAAATATAGTGTATATCCAATCTGTTTAATATGTCCACTTTGAGCTTCTCCTATAATATTTCCACCACCTCTTATCTCTAAATCATGAAATGCTAATACTGCACCACTTCCTAATGCTGAATTAGATTCTAAAACTAAAAGTCTTTTCTTTGAATTCTCACTTAAATTCTCTTTATCTTCTACAATAAAATAACAAAATCCCTCTTTGCCACCTCTGCCAACTCGTCCTCTTAATTGATGTAAATCTGCAATCCCAAAATTATTAGCTCCATCAACAATCATACTATTTGCACTTGGGATATGAATTCCTGACTCTACAATAGATGTTGAAAGAAGAATATCGTACTCTCCTGCTTCAAACTTTATCATCTCATTTTCTGTTTGAATAGCCGATATTTTAGAGTGAAGAAGAGCTATTCTTAAATTTGGTAAAATAGATAATAGCTCACTCCTCTTCTCTTCTATTTTTGCAATAGAGTTATAAACATAAAATATCTGTCCACCTCTTCTTATCTCTCTCTGTATAGCCTCTTTGATTATCTTTTCATCATAGCTTTTGATAAATGTTCTAACTCCTTGTCTATCTACGGGTGGAGTTAATATCTCTGAAAAAGTTTTAATTTTTGATAGTGCTAGATTTAAACTTCTTGGAATTGGTGTAGCACTCATACTTAAGAGATGCGTATTAATTGCCATCTCTTTAAGTCTCTCTTTCTGTTTTACCCCAAATTTATGCTCTTCATCAATAATCACAAAACCTAATTTTTTAAATTTTACATTTAATAGAGTATGAGTTCCTACAACCATATCAATAGTTCCATCTTCTAATTTCAGCAAAATCTCTTTTTTCTCTTTTGCAGATGAAAATCTATCAAGTTTTTCAATATTAAAATCATATTTTAGAAATCTCTCTTTTAGACTCTTAAAATGTTGTGAACTTAAAAGTGTAGTAGGAGCTATCATCATAGATTGATATCCATTTTTAACAGCTATAAACATTCCATTCATTGCAATCTCTGTTTTTCCAAACCCAACATCTGCACTTAAGAGTCTATCCATCATTCTACCACTAGAGATATCTTCTACTATGCTCTCTATCGCTTTGATTTGGTCTGAAGTATGTACAAAACCTGCTCGACTCATAAATATTTTATGCTCATTTTTAGGTATCTTTAAAATTACACCTTTTTGAAGATGTCTTTGTGCTGATAAATTTATAATTTTTGATGCAATAGCAAATAGTTTATCTTTTACCTTACCTCTCAACTTTTTAAAACTAGACTTTCCTAATTTATCTAATGTTGGTAAAACTCCACCGTCAGCTACATATCTATCAATAACCTCTAAATTTTCAACAGGAACAAGCAAAGCATCATCATTTTGATATAAAATAACTAAAAATTCACGCATAGCACCCATTATCTCTCTCTTCTCAATGCCTTTAAAATGTCCTACTCCATAAATTTCGTGAACAATATAATCTTTAGGCTTTAACTCATCTAATATAATAGAGGCTTTTTTAACTCTCTCTTTTTTTATTGGTTTATTTAACGAAATAATCAGACTATCTTTACTAATAATATTAACTATTCCATCTTTATATAAAATCTCTAAATTATCAAATGTAGTTAATTCACTACCTCTAATAACACTATGATTTCTTCCAATAACTGTTATGTTTTTATCTTTATGTGTTTTAATAAGTAAATTTGGTTTAACAACTTCTAAGTCTCTAAAGTATTTTGCATTTGGAATTATATCTTTTGGTAAAACATCTCTGGAGATTAAAGGAGTATCAAGGCTATATATCTCGTCTATATCTTCTGAAAAATTCTCTGCATATATAGCATTAAAAATAGAAAAATAATTCTCTCCTAAATCATCTAAATGCCACAGTCCTAAACTATCAATATCTTTCACAAATGTATCATATTTACTATATTTAGCTCTAACTTCCCACTCTTCAAACTCTTTTCTATTTAATGCCAAATATGTTGGAACAACTTCCAAGCTTTCTAAATCTTCAGAGATACTCTTTTGAGATACCTCATCATAACTTTTAATACTCTCTACCTCTTTATCACTAAGAGTCAATCGAAAAGGTTTTTTTGAGTTGATTGGAAATATATCAATAATATTATTTTTAAATGAGACTTCACCCTTTTGAGATACGATATCTACAAAATGATACCCCCAAGAGTATAATCTATCTTTAAATTCTTCAATATATAGGGTATCTCCAAATTCAATAATATCTTTTTGAAAAAACTCCTCTTTAGGTAAATTCATAAGTATTGTACGAATAGGAGATATTAAAATCTTTTTTTTAGATGAGTTAAAATAATCTCCGAGACTAGCTAATAACTTATAAATATCCTCTTGATAAGCTCTTAAATCTTCACCTAAATATACTCTTATATCTGGTAGTTGATATACATCAAAATCTAAAATTCTAGCTACATCAGCAACACTTACCGTATCTTTATCACTCTTTGTCAGAATAAGTATAGGTTCATTAACTTTTTTATCTTGAAGATACTCATATATATTACTTTGGTTCATTTTTATTCTTTTTTTATTTATATTATAACATTATGAACTAAATTCAAATTTCTCTCCACTATTTTCTATTTTTTTATATAATAAATCTGAATGAATAATTTGATATGCTATCCAGCTGAAAGATATTATTACTAATACTCCTGATATAAATATAAACATTGGTATAAAAATAGATATTATTAGAGATATTATTGTTGAAAAATGTATCCAGAAGTGTTTTTTAGCTGTTTTAGGGTGAATAACTTCGTGCATCATTGGAGCTTTAAAATACCCTTGTGAATTTAGATGAAACCAAGTTAAAAATGGAATTATTTTATATAACATTGCAAAAACTATACTTAATCCAAAAGATACAAATAGTATATTAACTATATTTAAAATTTCTAATACTGGATTAAACGAATATATAACTAAAAATACCATACTTAAAACTAAACTACTCAATCCCATTCTCCAGAAAAATATTGTAGCATCTGATAATTTCCGTTTTTTCTGTGTAAGTCTATATAATGTTAATAGCGAAAAAGATATAAATAGTAGATATAAAAGATTATTTAGTATTGGATAAAATGCTGTAGATATAAGTAATAAAAATATTAAATAGGCAGAGTATTTGCCTAGAATTTCAGGATAAGATGGTGTTACATAAAACATCTCAATAACTTGGAATGCAATAGAGAATATTAGAACTCCTATCCACCCAAATAGTCCAAAGTGAATATGTATATTTTTTATATCTTGGAACAGTAATCCATCTCCATATCCACTTAAAGTTTTAGTTAAATAGAGAGCTAATAAAACAGTTACAAATAGAGAGATTAAAGCAATAACCATTCCACGAGATGATGGTGTATGATTTGGAATTTTTATTAATCTATATGACATCATAAATATAGCACTAAAGAGACTAAATCCTAAAAATATTGATGAGGTTATATATAAATATTGATAATTTAAATTGAATGCAAGAAGAAGAGATATAACGCCTATAAAAAATGGAACTTGAATAGCTAAAGACCTTTTTATTGGATAATCTAAAACAACTCCTGCAATTACAGGTAACATCTGGAATAATGCCCCTAACATAAAAGATAGCATTACCCCTAAAGTTAAAGTGTGTGCTAGAGTTAATGCACCTACTGAAGTTGGATTGAATATACTATTTTGATAATATAATATTTCAAATCCTGCAATAATTCCAAATATAGATGCCATAAAAAAAAATCTAAAAACAACTACGATTGGTGGAGCTTGGTCTAATGAGAGTCCATTTTGCTTAAACATAAAAACTCCTCTAACTCTATATCGCCATTTTTAGCAACTAAAATATGCCATAAATTCTCACTCTCTTGATGACTTATAATTTTAAAATTTTGTTCTTTGGCAAGATTAACTAATGGTATAGGATTTTTTCGATGTATCATATAAAAGTAGCTATCTTCATCTAACTCTCTTAATGTTTTAATTGCCTCCTCTAAAGGTTTTGGATGTTCTAGCTCTCTAGCATCAAGAAAGTTTTTTTTCATATCTCAACAGCCATCATACTTGCTAAAGTTGCCTCTTTTATCTCTTGAGGTAATGAACGGTCGCACATAGAGTAAAGCATCTGCTCCTCTTTCATATTATGTTGTTGAAGTAAAATCATCATAGATTCAGCTAAAGATAGATAAGCATCTTCATCTTTTGTCTCTATCGCTGATGCCATTTTGCCAATCAAGCCTTTAACCTGCTCATGTTCATATCTCATTACCATCGTTGGACCTTGAGTAGAACCTGTTTGCTCTTCAAATACTGGAAATAGCTCATCTTCTTCTCTTCTGAAATGAGTTAGTGTTTGATTAGCAAATTTTACAAATCTCTCTTCAGCTACTTCCCACTCACCTAAAGATACAGCCTCTTCAGCATTTGCAAAAAATGTATCACAATCTCTATGTTCCTCTTTCATATAATTAGAAATTATCATATTAATCCTTTTTAGATATATTAATTAATGTAGAAGCATCTGCTAAAAGTATTTTCTCAACTCTCTCTTGCCATAATTTAGCAAACTCTTTTTTCTCATCTTCTGATGCCATATTTTTCATAATCTTACCCATTAAAGGTTGCATATTTGGAGATGGCATAATTGATGATGGATTATAATCAACCTCTACGCTTTGATTATTATCTAAACGAGTTATCTTAATCTCTTTTGATATTGAAGCACCATAACTAAGTAAATTATTACGACTCATATTCCCACCAATACCTTTAAATCCTGCATCATCACTTGCACCTGTAACAAAAGATACAGTAGTAGCAATAACACCAGTAACACCATCTGCTTTATTATCTCTCATCTCAACTTTAATACCACCTCTTTGAGCAATCTCTCCATTAGGATACAACTCTTTAAGAGATTCTCTAACCATCAAATAAGCCCCAGCAACAGTTGGACAAGAGTGACCTGCTAATTTAACACAATCTAAATAACTAATATTATAGATACCATTCTCAAATGCACCTAAAAAACCACTAAGTTTATCTTGAACCTCAATAGACTCAATTTCATCAAAAAAAGATGGATATTTCATAATTTTTATTCCTTATTAAATATATAAAAGAAGTATAATGATATTTACTTAGTATAGGATTGATTGGAGTCAAGTGGGTTAGACTTTAAAAAACTATCAATGCTAAGAGGATTTAATTTTATTATATATAAAAGCATAAAGCATTACCTGACCCCTTAAAATTCTGCTTCAAATTGTGGAGAGTCGGATAAAGTATCACCTGCCCCACTCTTTCCCCTCCAACTCTATTTGGATTTATTAGAATCATTTTGTATAGATGATAATATATCTTTAGATTCTAAAAAAATATCCACTCCATCTTTTAAATAATAATTTTCTCTATATCTCAGAGTATTGAGTTTATTTGTATATGGTATCTCTTTTGGTTTAATATATTTAGGTATTGCATATATGTTTCCTAAGTCTACTGTAGAAAAATACGGATAACTATGGAGTATATAAGGTACACCTACCTGAACTATACCAATAAGACCCACAGCTATTACACCAGTTTCTAATAAAGACTCAATTGCTATAGCTCTATAAGGATAATATCTCTTGTAATCTCTATAATTATTACTAAGTAACTCTTTTTTATCTGAGTAATAATTATAAGTTTTTGTATGTTTATAAGTTTCGTGGATATACCAAAAATCTACTGCATTCTGTACAATATTCATATCTTTATTTGCTTTATGAGTCTTCTTTTTTTTATGTGACCAATAACGATAGGTTCTTGTCTGCTTATAAGTTTTATCAACATACCAAAAATTTATTGCATTATCTAAAATATCAGCATTCATCTTCACGATAATCATAGCTGTTATAATTATATATTTAATCATAAGTTACTCCTTATATAATATATACTTACAGTATAGCAAAAAAATATGAAAATAAATTTATATTTAAAAAATTCCTTAGATAATATAAGATAGAAGGATAGAGACAGAAGAGGTCAGGTAATGCTTTATGCGTTTTACTTAACTTTTATTTAGTTTATAATATTAGGAATATTTTTGACAATAAAATATAAATATAACCCCTCAAATCTCCACTAAAAAGCCTCTATCAAATCCTGCTAAATCTTTGTAGAAGTTATATGATTTAGCTTCTATTTTATTTAGATGATTTGTTATACTATCTTTTTGGTCGTATCCCATTTCACAGGCTAGATATTTAATACTCTTTTCTTTAGTATCATTAATGATTTTTATTAATAGTTCATCTCCAATCTCTCCACCGAATAGTGCTGTATGTGGTTCATAGTCTACTACATTTGACTCTAGTAAAAAATCTTTGGCGATATATGGAGGATTGCTTACTATTAATTGTGGAATATCTGCAATATTATCTATTAAATTACTTTTTATAACTTTTATTCTATCTTCTAAACCAAAGGATTTTATATTTTTTCTTGCTATTAATATGGCTTTATCAGATATATCGGTAGCAACTATTTTTAAGTTTGGGAATTTTCTGGCTAATACTATTGATATTGCTCCTGAACCTATACCTATCTCTACAATATAATTTATATTCTCTTTTAAAATAATTTTTGATACTTCATCTATTAATATTTCTGTTTCTGGTCTTGGAATTAATACGCCATCTGCTACAAATAAATCTATATCATAAAAACTTGCACTATTGATAATATACTCATAAGGTTCGTTATTTGCTCTTCTTTTAATTAACTCAAAATACTCATCAGTTTCAATCTCTTTGTTATCATTGATATGAAAATATAATCTATCTTTTTTGAGAGTATAAGCTAAAAGAAGTTCTGCTTCAAATTGTGGAGAGTCGCAACTATCTTGCAACTCATCTTTTGCCTTTTTAATGGCGTTTTTAATTGTCATTAAGACTCTTTATTGTCTATAAATGCAAATATACCATCTTTTGGTAGAGGTTTTTCATCTTCTATTACTGTATTGGTAGCATCATAACCTAACTCTTTTAGTCTCTCAATTACTGGTGGGTGAGTATAATAAAAGAATATTACAAGTGGGTGAGATTTTGGAAATGCTTTGTTTTCTGTAACTAATTTCATTAATGCAGATACTAAATTTTCTTTACCACCCATTTTAGAACCAAACTCATCTGCTTCATACTCATTATGTCTACTTACAAAACTCATAATAGGTGTAAAAATAAAACTTACAACAGGTAAAAGAATAGACATTGTAGCTATTTGAACACCTGCTGTTGGAATAACACCCATATCTGTAAATAATTCATCTGGTAAATTACCGAGTATAAAGAAAGATGTAAATAGAAGAATGCCCATTAATATAATATTTTTCCAAATATCTCCATGTTTAAAGTGACCTAATTCGTGACCTAAAACTGCTAAAAGCTCATCTTTATTTAATTTTTCTAATAAAGTATCAAATAAAACAACTCTTTTACTCTTTCCGAGTCCTCCAAAATAGGCATTTAATCTACTATCTCTTTTACTGGCATCCATTACAAATATTCCATCACTCTTTAATCCAACACTTTCCATTAATTTGGTAATAGCATCTTTGAGTTCACCCTCTTCTAATGGATTAAATTTATTAAATATAGGAGCAATAACTGTTGGATATAAAACATTTACCAAAATAGCTATCGTAAATAATAAGATAAAGCCCCAAAGCCACCATGATTCATAATTTGTAATAATCCAAGCTAATGCACCAAATATTAAACCACCAAAAATTATAAACATACCCATTGATTTAATGGCATCAATAATATACATCTTCGCATTCATTTTATTAAACCCAAAAGATTCATCTATTTTAAAAGTTTGATATAGTTCAAATGGTAATCCGATAATATAACCTACGGCACTAAATCCAAATAAAAAAAGTATGGCTTGAAGAATTTGATTATCTACAACTATTAATCCTTGTAGTAGTGAAAAACCTGCAATTACCCACCACAAGAAGAATAAATAATCTACAAATCCCTCAACTAAAGATAATTTTTCTTTAGCCACAGCATAATTTCCTGCTATCATATATTTTGAAGCACTCATCAACACTGGCTCTTTTCTCTTCTCTCCATTTATATAACCTATCTGCATAATTGAAGTATATGTTTTCAGTGCAAAATAAACTGTATATATTAATACTATGGTATTTAGCATAAAATCTCTCTTTTTATTAAATTTTCACGAATATATCTAAATATATCTTAAAAGCCTAACATTATTGTTTTATATAATATATCTATTTCATTATCATTTAAATATAAACTCTTTTTAGTTTTAAAATAGTTTTCTACTTTCATTTTATCTATCTCTGGAAAATTTATACACTGTTGATGAACAGCTCTTAATCCTCTCATTAAAGATATATATTGATTTAGTGGTTGTTGACATATATAACACTCATTTAAATCTTTAACTCTATTCTCTTCATCTAAAATTTGTATATAAGTGTCAACGATAACTCTTTTTGGATTTTGCTTTTCCCATTTTTCACTAGAATTTAATATAAGGTCATAATAAAAACTTGAAATATCTTCTCTATCTTTTAGATGATTAAAAAATAGTTGCATAAACTCTTGCCATATAGATATCTTATCACTATTTAGTATCCAAGGAAACTCGATTAATCTAAGTTCTCGTAATCTGGGCATATAACTACCACCTTCCCCCTCAACTCTAAAATCAACAATATTTCCTACTTTTAAGATAGCATGTCTAGCTCCATAAAAACGATAATAAGTTTTGATATTATCAGATGTAATAAGAGTAGCTATTTTATCTTCGCCTTTAGCATCTCTTATATTTAATATAACTCCTCGCATTATGACTTATTATCAACAAATTTTAAATATATTACACCTAATGGAGGTATAGTTAAGGATATTGAATCCTCTCTATTGTGCATCATTATTTTTTCACTTTTTAATATGCCAGTATTTCCAATATTCCAACCCTCATAATAGCTAGATTGTGAATTAAATATCTCTCTGTATTCTCCTTCTAAAGGAATACCTATTCTATACTCACTTTGTGTATCATCTGCAAAGTTACAAACTACGATAATACTCTCTTCTATTTTATCACTTTTCCGAATAAAGGTTAAACAGTTATGTATATAGTCTCCATCTTCTATCCATTCAAATCCATCTCTTTCATTATCATAAAAATGTAAAGCTCTTTCGGTTTTGTATAAATAGTTTAAATCCGATACCATTTTTTGTAATTTTTTATGATGAGGATTTTCTAGCAGATGCCACTCAAGACTACCTTCATAGTCCCACTCTGCATATTGAGCTATCTCTCCACCCATAAATAGGATTTTTTTACCTGTATGTGCCATCATATAACTATATAAAGCTCGTAAGTTTGCAAACTTTTGCTCATTGCTACCTACCATCTTATTTATTAATGAACCTTTCATATGAACCACCTCATCATGACTTAATGGCAACATAAAATTTTCATCAAAGGCATACCACATACTAAATGTTATATGTTTATGGTGAAATGCTCTGTAAACAGGGTCAAAACTAAAATATTTAAGCGTATCGTGCATCCAACCCATATCCCATTTATATCCAAATCCTAAACCACCAAGGTGTACAGCTCCTGTAACTTTTGACCATGATGTAGACTCTTCAGCAATCATCAGAACATCTTTATGTTCACCATATACTGATGTATTTAAATCTTGTAAAAATTTAACTGCTTCTAGGTTCTCATTTCCTCCATATTTATTTGGTATCCATTCACCCTCTTCTCTTGCATAATCTAAATGCAACATAGAGGCAACAGCATCAACTCTAATTCCATCAATATGATATTTATCAAACCAAAACATTGCAGAAGATATAAGAAAAGATTTAACTTCATTTCTTCCGTAATTAAATATAATACTTCCCCACTCTGGGTGGTATCCTTGTCGTGGGTCTTCGTGTTCATATAGAGCTGTTCCATCAAAATTGATAAGTCCGTGCATATCAACAGCAAAATGAGAAGGAACCCAATCCATTATTACACCTATATCTGCTTGATGTAGCATATCAATAAGATACATTAAATCTTCAGGTTCTCCAAATCTTGCAGTGGGTGAGAAATATCCTACTACTTGATAACCCCAAGAGCCATAATATGGATACTCTGTTAAAGGTAAAAACTCTACATGAGTATAATTCATCTCTTTTAAATAAGGAACTAACTCGTCTGCTGTTTCACGATATGTAAGATAACGGTTATCTTCTATTGGATTTCGTCTCCAAGAGCCTAAGTGCATTTCATAAATATTTATTGGAGCATTATGTGCATTAAACTTATCTCTCTTCTCTAACCAATTTTTATCACTCCACTCATACTTAGATAAATCCCAAATACGAGATGCAGATTTAGATGGTTTTTCAGCATAAAATCCATAAGGGTCACTTTTTTGATGTATAATATTATGATGTTTCGAGACAATATGATATTTATAGGTTATTCCTAGATTAATATTTTCAATAAATCCTTCCCAAATTCCAGAACCATCTATTTTTAATTTTAATATATGAGACTCTGTATTATAATTATTAAAATCTCCAATAACAGATACAGATTTAGCCTCAGGAGCCCACACAGCAAAATATACTCCATCAACGGCATTATGTATCATTTTATGAGAACCCATTTTTTCATAAAGTTTAGTATGGTTGCCTTCTTTAAATAGATATGTATCAAGTTCGCTAAAACGGCTCAAATCATAATGAATATTATATTGCATAGTAGACTCCTATTATTAAATTACTAGTAGCACTATATTAATCTATTTCTACTTTGTCTACCATTAAAAATATAAACGGATAATAAGACTAAAAAACTAATTCCAACCATTATGCCACTATAAATATGTGCATTTCTATAATCCATAATCTCAACCATTTCATAAATAGCTACTGATGCCACTTTAGTTTCATTTGGAATGCTTCCACCTATCATTAAAACAACTCCAAACTCTCCAACTGTATGAGCAAATGTAATAATTAAGGCAGTAATAAGTGATGGTTTCATATTTGGCAAAGCCACTTTTATAATAGTAATAAATTTCCCTTTACCACTTATATAACTAGCCTCTAACATATTTTTATTTAAAGAGTCAAATCCACTTTGAAGAGGTTGAACCATAAAAGGCATAGAGTAGAAACAACTAGCAATTACTAATCCAGTAAAAGTAAAGGCTAAATCTAAAGGAGCAAAGATAACTAAAATATAAAATCCTAAAACAGATGGAGGTAATACAATAGGTAAAGCAGTAATTGCTTCTAAAAAAGGTTTAATTTTTGATGAGGTTTGGGAGAGATACCAAGATAGAGGTAAAGAGATAATAAAAAGTATAAGTGTAGTTAAACTAGCTAATTTAAATGATAATATAAATGGGGATAAATCAAAATCTAACATATCGTTATTTCATTACTTTTAATTAATGCAATTATTTTATCATCAATATTTAAATTCATATCTAAATAGGCTTTTGTTGTTATTATACTCTCTAAAATAAATCCATCTATATCTAATTTTATAGCAGTTAATATCTCTCCATTATTTATATCTATAATTTTTGCATTTAATCTGTTTGTTATGCTTATATCTTCTGGTAAATTTTTACTTAATGCTATGTTTGTTGATTTAATAGTAATATAAACTATATCTCCTATTTTTATTTTATTATTTATATTAAAATTTAATATATTGATATATTGCTCGTTTATCTTTAGAGTTATAAAATAAATCTCTTTTACTATTTTAATATCTTGAATAGTTGTTTTAATTTTATTCAACTTGTTATATATCCAAATCTTTTAAAAATCTTTTTTGCTTCATCAGTTAAAATAAAATCATAAAATGCTTTAACTTCAGGATTATTTTTACCTTTTTTAAGAATTACTACTCCTTGTTTTATTGGTGTATATAGATTATTATCTATCTTTTTCCAATCTATATTTTCTCTATATTTTTTCATTTGTGGACTATATAAAGAAGACAAAGAGATAAAACCTATATCAGTTGCATTTCTTGTATAAGCTACTGTTTGAGATATAGACTCTCCATAAACAAATTTATGCTTATTAGTATAATATAATTTAGCGTTAATTAAAGCCTCTTTGGTTGCCTTGCCGTAAGGTGCTGTTTTAGGATTTGCAATAGCTATTTTTTTTATAATTTTATTATTTATAGTATTTATATTTTTGGATAAATCAATTTTTTTTCTTGTTAAATATGCTAGTTGACCTTGAGCATAAATTTTTGGTTCAGTTATAGCAATTTTATGTTTATATAAATAATTGGGATATTGCATATCAGCAGACATAAAAATATCATAAGGTGCATTATGTTTGATTTGAGCTGTTAATTTTCCACTACCACCAATTATCACTTCTATATTAGTATTTGGATTTTTCTCATTAAACTTTTTGATTAAATCATTAATTGCGTAGTGAACATTTGCAGATAGAGCCAGTTTTACATCTCCTGCATTTATGTAGTTTATTATTAAAATATAGATTAATACGGTTTTAAACATTATATTTTTCCTTCTTAATTTAATAATATGATATTATAATATTGCTAAAAAAATAGAGATTTAATGAATAAAAATTTAAAGAGTGGATATACAACAGGAACACACTCTACTGCTTTGGTTGGTGCTGTGTTTTATAAGTATTTTTATAACTCTATTAAAAGTGATATTTTTGTTGATTTACCTAATATGAGTAGAGTTGTGATTAAAGTCTTTATTAAAAATGGTATTTTCTTTACTAAGAAGACAGATAATGATGATTTAGATGTTACAAAAGGTGTTTTAATATATATATTACTTAAAAGTGAAAGACCTCAAAATCTAAAACCCCAAAATCCTTCTGTTTTAAATATAAATAACTCAAACTTATTTGTATATGCTGGAGAGGGTGTCGGTATTGTTACAAAAAAAGGGCTTAAGATAGCTCCCACTTATCCTGCTATAAATCCTGTGCCATTAGATATGATGAGAAATATCATAAAAGATATTATAAAAGATAGAGAATTTGATGATTTGCATATAATATTTGGTATAAAAAATGGAGAAGAGATAGCTTTGAATACTGCTAATAAAAAAGTAGGTGTAATTGGTGGACTATCTATTTTAGGTACAAAAGGGATAGTTAAACCTATATCATCATCAGCATATATAGATAGTATAGCTGTTGAAATTAGTGTATTAGAGCAACTGAATGAAGAGATAATAATTTTTACTTTAGGAAATAGTGCATTTGATTATGCAAAAAAATATTATAATGAACAAAATATTATAGAGGTTGGAAACTTTGTTTATGACTCACTACAACTACTCTCTGACACAAATTTTAAAAAAATTATTTTTATAACAAGTGTAGCCAAAATGACAAAGGTAGCTCAAGGATGCAAAAATACACATAACCGTTTTGGAGGAATAGATTTTATTGAAGTTAATAGATGGCTAGAATCTATAAATATACCTCATCAACAAGAGGTTACATTAAAAGGTGTATTAGAAAATTTATCAAAAGATGAAATAGAAGATTTTCTAAAACTACTACACAAAAAATCTTCTCAACAATTAAAATTATGGACACCTAAAAAGAGTAATATTGAAGTGGAAGCTTTAGTTTTATATAATAATTAATATGAAAACTTATATCCTCTTCGTCTTACAGTATGTATCACTTGGAAACCTAGTATACTCTTTAATCTTTTCCGAATTTGATTTATAGCTACCTCCACAGTATTATCACTTACATACTCTGGCTCTTCCCATAATGCGTTTATAATCTCATCTTTAGAGAAGACTCTCTGTTTTCTAAGGGCTAAATAGGCTAAAATATCAAATGTTTTACCATTTAAAGATACTATTTTTTCATCATACTCTATTCTTTTATTTGTAATATCTATAACTAATTTGCCAACATCTACTTTAGTACCAAATAGTTGTCTCATATTTGCTAAAACTCTTGCTGCAACTAAATCTGGCTCTTTCCAATGATGATGTATAACATCATCTGCACCTAAAATAAAATGTATCTTCTGATTTTCTTTATTATCTGTAAGCATAATAATTTTTGTTTCACTCTTCTTCTTTTTAACCTCGTTCATATATCGTTCAAGAGAAAATTTAATACCCTCATCAACAATAATAACTAACTCATAATGTCTAAAATCTGTAAAATTTGTTGCGTCATACAGGTCTTTTGCATTGTCAACGATACATATAAAATATTTTTCTAATTCTACTGCAAGTCTTTTGACATAATCATCATCAAACCCTATTGTTAATATCCTCATATTTATTACTATCCTAAAATTCTTATTACTTTTAAACTATTAATTTATACTTTTAAAGTTTTGATAACAGTTTATACCCAAATATTGCTTATTTAAAAATAAAAGTAACTTTTAGTTTATTTCGCTATTTTAATAGATTTTTTGTTTTTTATCTCTTTTAGGGCTTTTATATAAACTCGTTTAGGTGCAGGATAACCCTCAATAGTTAAATTATTATCATCTGGGTCTAAGAAATCCTCTAGGCTTTGATGGTCAATCCATTCTGTCTTTCTCTGCTCATTTAAATCGGTCTTTTTTATATCTAAAATCTCTATCTCACTAAAACCAGCTCTGTAACACCAATTCTTTAAAGCATTAACTGTTGGAATAAAATATATATTAGGAATTTTAGAATATCTACCTTTCGGAGTTAAAACTATCTCATCATCACCATCAATCATAAATGTATCTAATATCAACTCTCCACCGTTATTGAGTCCTTTAAATATAGATTTTAACATTCCTATTGGGTCTGCTCTATGATATAAAACACCTAGACAAAAAATCGTATCAAATCTATGTTCATAATACTCAATATGCTCAACACCTAAAAGTTCATAAATAATATCTGTTTTAGCGAAATGATTAATAAATTGAAATTGAGAGTAGATAATAGCTGATGGGTCAAAACCTACTAATCTTTTAGGCTTCTCTTCTAACATACGAAAAAGATAATATCCATTATTACAACCTATATCGGCTACAATTTTATTCTCTATATTAAAATAAGGCTTTAAAAGGTTGTATTTTATATAACTCTTCCATTCACTATCTATAAATGTATTAGATACTCTAAATGGACCTTTACGCCAAGGTTTAAGCCTCTTTGCTACTTTATATATAATATCTTCATCTTCTTGAGTTATAGATTTAAAAGAGATAGAGACCTCATCATCTAAAGATATGCTAGATACCTCAAGATGAGTAGGAAGAGTTGATAAAGCCTCTTGAAGAGGAGTTATATTTTTCCAACTAAGCCACTTTTTACGCTCTTGTCGGATTTCATCTATATTCACACAGAACTACTTAACTATAATTTTCTTAATCACTTGTTTAAACATAGGAACATCTCTATCACCTGTTGAAACATTTTCAATAGTTCTAACAACTTTTTGACCTTTTATAACCTCTCCAAATATTGTATATCCACCATTTAAATGTGGAGTTTTAGCAGTAGTTATAAAAAATTGACTTCCATTTGTATTTGGTCCACGATTTGCCATAGCTAATAAAAATGGTCTATCAAAGGTAACATTTGGAGCATATTCATTATCAAAATCTTTATGCCAAATTGATTCTCCACCCATACCTGTTCCCTCTGGGTCTCCACCTTGTATCATAAAACCTTTAATTACTCTATGAAATGTTGTACCATTATAATACCCATTTTTAGAGTGAGTTATAAAGTTCTCAACAGCTTTAGGAGCTATTTTTGGAAATAATTTAATTGTAATATCCCCTTGATTTGTTTTTAAAACAACAATTGGTGCTTTAACTGATTTTGCAAATCCTTGCTCTGTAACTAATAAACTAATAAACGCCAATCCTAATAATATTTTTTTTAACATACTGTATCCTCACAATTTTTAATTTTTAACTCTTTATATCTCTATTCTACACAAACATAATCTTTAATCTATATACATTTTTTCATATTTTACCTTGCATAATTTATTGAACGGGCTTCTCTAATAACCGTTACTTTAATCTCACCCGGATATTGTACCCTATCTTCTATCTTTTTTGCAATATTTCGACTCATTAAAACAGCTTCATTGTCATTAATTACACCTGCATTAATATAAACTCTAATTTCTCTACCTGCATTAATCGCATAAGCTCTCTCTACACCATTATAATCTAAAGCAATATCTTCTAAATCTTTAACTCTTTTAGTGAAACTCTCTAAAACTTCTCGTCTAGCACCAGGTCTAGCAGCAGATAATGCGTCAGCAGCACAAACAGCAGCACTCTCTACACTATCTGGCTCTTCGTGACCGTGGTGTGCATATATTGCATTAATTACTGTTGGGTGTTCATTATATTTTTTACATAAATCAGCACCTAAATCTACATGTGACCCACCCATCTCTTGAGTTAATGCTTTTCCAATATCATGAAGTAATCCTGCTCTCATAGCAAGTTTTTCATCTCCACCCATTTCAGATGCCATAACTGATGCTAACTTTGCAACTTCTAAAGTGTGTGCTAAAGCATTTTGTCCATAACTCGCACGATATTTTAATTTACCAATAAGTTTTATTAACTCTTCGTGCATTGGGAAAAGTCCCATATCAATTATGATATTTTCACCCTCTTCATAAATCTTATTTTCAAATGTAGATTCAACTTTTTGATATATCTCTTCAATTCTACCTGGATGAATTCTTCCATCTTCTACCAATAACTCAATAACTCTTGTAGCTATTGCTCTACGATATAAGTTAAATGAACTAACCAATATCGTGCTAGGTGTCTCATCAATAATAATATCTACACCAAGAAGCATCTCTAAGGTTTTGATATTTCTACCCTCTTTACCTATTATCCTGCCTTTATGCTCATCACTAGGAAGTGTAATTAAATTAATTAATCTCTCACCTGCAAATTCACCTGCAAATCTAGTTGTTGCTTGTGCTAAAATATAATTAGCTTTCTTTTCACCATCTTCTTTAGCTTTTTTCTCATATTTTCTAACAATAGAAGCAATTTCTGCTTGACTCTTCTCTTCTACTTTTTCTAAAATAGCTTTTTTCGCCTCATCTTCAGTCATTGATGCAACGCTTTCCATTTTTAAGATAATCTCATCTATCTCTTTCTCTTTTTTAATTTTAAGTAGTTCTAAAACCTCAATTTTATCATCAACTTTATTCTGTTTTTTTTGTAAATTAAACTTCTCATCTTTTAAAAGCTTGGTTTCTAAAATAAGGTTACGATTTCGCTTCTCTATCTCAGATAATCTATCCTGAAAAATTTTCTCTTGCTTTAAAGCATTCTCTTTAATCTTAACTGTTGCATTTTGAAGCATTCGCTCCGATTCTAACTCTATAACTTTTGCTCTCGCTTTTACCTCTAACTCTAAATAAGAAAATTTCTTTACACTACTATTTCTAATCCAAAGATAAGTTATCCCTGAACCTATTGCAAAACTTAATATTCCTATACTGGTTGCTATTATCATCATTTATCTACTTTCTTCCATTTACTATTTACCATAAATAATCAAATTTGCTTTAATATCATAACTATTAGTTATAACTTTAGAGGAGACACAATTAAGTCTCGAAATAAAAATGACTTTTTTTATATTATATTTTGTATTATCAAAAAATCTATCATACATACCTTTGCCAAAACCTACTCTTCTATTTGTAGAATCTCTACCTAAAATAGGAACAATAGATATATCTATATCTCTTTTTATATATTGATTTGAATATTTTGTCTCTTTTATTCCAAATTTTTTTCGTTTTAGTGGTAATCGGTATTTTACCAATCTAAAACTTTCACCTTCCATAAAAGGGACTAAAATAGTTCGTCCCTCTCGTCTTAATCTCAAAATAAGAGGTTTTATATCAACTTCTATTTTTAAAGGAATATATAACATAATAACTTTTGAATTTCTCTTTTTTATATTTTTATACAAAATATTACATATTATTTTATCAACAACAATAGACGACCTATTTGCTCTCTTTTTTATTTTATCTAAACATTTTTTTCTAAAATTATTTTTGTCCATAAGATTTCTCAATTTCTATAAATTTTAGATATAATCTCATAATTATACTTAAAAAGGCTATTCTACTTGAAAAACTTATATATATTATATATAATATTAATATTATCTTATGGGTGTAATGAAACCATAGAGCATAATGATAAAAATATCTCAAATAATTTAACTAAAGTTAATTCAAAAAAAGAGGTAGAAAAAAATATTTTAGAAGAGTTTACTATAAAAAATCAGAGAGAGTTAAGTATAAAAATATCTATATCAAATGATAAGTTAATTCTTGAAGATAGAAAAGAGTCAATAGTTCTTATAAATATATTTTCAAGTTGGTGTAAACCATGTATGGGTCAAATTCCCTATTTAGCAGAGATTCAAAAGAGACAACAAGAGGATTTATTAATTATTGGAATAGATATTAATGATAATAAAACAGAAGAGGAGTTGAAAAATCTATTTAAATCAAGTGGTATTAGATATTTTATATCAACTGATTTAACTAATCAAAAACTGGTAAATAGAATTTTAAAACAGCTCAAATTAAGTAGTAATTTTAAAATTCCATTATCTATTATTTACAAAAATGGTAAGTTATATAGATATTATCAAGGTACAATGCCAATGGAAATATTAAATACTGAAATTAAAAATGCAAAAAAACTACTATAAAGGATTAAATTAGAATGTTCAATTTTTTGAAGAAAGCATTAGGAAAAACAACAGAAGCAATTGCTAAAGTATCTCCTAAAAAAAGAAAAGAGATAAGCAAGGAGGAGTTTGAAGAGATTTTACTAGAAGCTGATGTAAATTATGACCTTGTAGAGAGACTATTAAACTCTATGCCAAACACTATTAATCGGATACAAGCTTTTAACTCACTTATAACTATTTTTCAATATAAAGCAGATTTTAAAAATAGTGACCATAAACCATTTGTAGAGATGATTATTGGGGTAAATGGTGCTGGAAAAACTACCACTATCTCTAAATTAGCATATAAGTATCAACAAGAGAATAGAACTGTTATTTTAGGTGCAGGTGATACATTTAGAGCAGCAGCAATAGAACAATTGAGTCGCTGGGCAACAAAATTAGAGATACCAATTGTAGCTACACAACAAGGACACGACCCATCGGCAGTAGTATATGATACTATCTCTTCAGCTAAAGCAAAAAATATTGATAATGTAATTATAGATACAGCAGGAAGATTACATACTCAAGTGAATTTAAGCGAAGAGCTTAAAAAAATGATTAGGATAGCTGGAAAAGTTGAAGATACTGCACCTCATCGAAAACTATTAATATTAGATGGAACGCAAGGTAGTTCATCTATTAATCAAGCTAAAGCATTTAATGAAATGATAGGGATTGATGGTATTATTATTACAAAACTTGATGGAACAGCAAAAGGTGGGTCTGTATTAACAATTGCAGATGAGCTTAAGATGCCAATATTTTATATAGGTGTAGGAGAGCAACCAAAAGACCTTATTCAATTTAAGGCAAATGATTATGTCAATACTATTTTAGATGGAATTTTTTCGTAAAATCCCATCTAATTATTAATTATTGACTATCAAGATATTTGTGAATAGCTTTTTTAAGTCTCTCTAACTCTTTTTTATAACTATCTATATATTTATGTAAAAGATGTTGATTATTATATATAAATAATTTATGAATTTCATTTACTTGAAAGAACATATCTTTAGCACCTATTGCTCCTGTTAAGCCTTTCATATCAAGACTTAACATTTTAATCTGTTCATTACGATTTTCTTTAACAAGCTTTTCAAATGCCTCTCCACTATCACCATAAGCCTCTAGGAATTCACTTAAAACTTCCATATATATTGCAGGATTTCCATTTGAATAATTAATACCCTCTTCAATATTTAAACCATCAATCTCTGAAATATCTTCTTCTTCTGGTAAAAGCTCTCGTCTTCCACTCATATTTATATCTAAGAATAGTTCAAATGCACTATACATTTTACCCATATTAATAGGTTTAGATAAGAAAGCATTCATACCACAATCATACATCTTTTTAATTTCACTATCTAAAACTAAAGCACTAAAAGCAACGATAGGAAGCTCATCAAATATAGGCATCTCTCTAAGTTTTTCAGTAGCTGTATATCCGTCCATAACAGGCATATTAATATCCATTAAAACTAAGTCAAAATCTATTTTATCTTCTATGATTAAATCTAACGCCTCTAATCCATTATTCGCCACTATTATCTCTATTCCAGATTTGTCAAGAATATTAATTAATACTTTTTGGTTAATTAAATTATCTTCAACTAAAAGTATTTTTGAACCCTCAAAGTCAGCAAAATGTTCTCGTTTGATATTTTCTGCCTCTTCTAAAGCATCTTGATGAGTAAATAGGATACTCTTCTTCTCTTCTACAAGTGTTGGAAGATTTCTAGGTATCTCATGTTGATATAAATCTGTAATTAACTCAAAAAGTCGTTCTTGGTTTAATGGCTTAGTTAATACTCTATCAGATATTTCATCTATTAACTTATTTCTATGTTGAGAAAAAATAGACTCTAAGGCAACTATTTTCAATCCATTCTCTTTTCCTATACCATCAAGATATTCAACTGTCTTCTCCAAATAAGATACAATTTCAGAAGAGAATAGTTTATCACCTAAAAATATCATATCATATTCAGTAAGATGTAGTGCATTTTTATTGAAATCATTTGCAGATATTATATTTACATCATAATTAAAATAGTTAAACATATTTCTAATAGCTAATGCTGAGTTATAATTGGTATCTGATATTAAAACTTTTTTAGATATAGATGTCTTTTCACTAAGCATATAATCTATATTATTTGAATTATCAATAACAACTATCGGTAATACCACAGTAAATGTAGTACCCTTGCCCTCTACACTCGAAACAGAGATTGAACCAGACATTAATTCAACTAACTCTTTTGTAACATAAAGACTTAATCCGACATACTCTTTAGTCTCATCATTATAATATGGATTATATAAATTATCTATATTGTCTTTAGACATACCATTACCTGTATCAATAATTTTAAACTCTAACTCATTATTACCATCAGGAGTATCAAAGATATTTGCTTCTAGTCTAATCTCCCCATCTTCTGTATTTAACATTGCATTCTCTAATAAATTAGTAAGAATTTGACCTAAATGCAGAGAGTCTCCCTCAAGGTAGCGAGGTATTGTATTATCTATATCAAATATTAACTCTGTATCACTTTGAGTAAAATGCATACTTACCGAGCCAGATACTTCATTTAATACATTATTAATATTAAATTTGTCTTTATTGATTTCAACTTTTTTTGATTTTAATCGTAGAAACCCTATTAAATCATTAGTCATATCTAATAAAGCATTCTCTGCATTAATAACTTTAGCTAGAACATTCTCTAATGACCTCTCATCAGGTTCATCTAAAACTCTACTTCTATTTTTAATTGCATCTTTTGCTATATCATAAATATTTTCACTCATATTTGTTAATAACTCATTCTGATTTATCTCCATCTCATGCTGTTTTTTATCTATATCTTCATGAAGCTTTTTTATCTTTTTCATCTGATAAGACGAAAATAGTAGTATCATTAAACTAACAATTCCTAATGCAATTATAGACCACCATTGGATAATTGTACCTATATTCCCATCATTATCAAATCCATAAAGAAAACCTACTCCCATAGATAAAAATAAAATAACCCTAATCATTAAATCCTCCTATTTATATAATAGGTGATTGTATCACATAAAGATAAAATTATATGCTTCAAATTAATATCGTTAACCTTCCATTTATTTATAATTAATATAATGTTCAAGAACTTTATAAAGAGAAAATATTAAGTGTATGCATTACTCTCTCTTTAGCCTTTTTCTCCCAAAAGGTAGTTCTAATATTAATAAATACTAACATCTATCTTTTTCACTCCTTTTTTGATTGTTAGTATTTATTTCTAAAAAAATTACTAAGGAAGAAATTTGTTCAATATTTCTAATTACAAAACAGATAATATAAAAAATGATATTTTATCAGGTCTAGTTGTAGCCGTAGCACTTGTTCCAGAGGCGATTGCGTTTGCCTTTATTGTTGGAGTAAGCCCTATTGTTGGACTATATACTGCATTTATTTTAGGGGCTGTAACAGCTCTAATTGGTGGTAAAGCTGGAATGATTAGTGGTGCTACGGGGGCTATAGCCGTGGTATTAGTAGGTTTAGCTGTTGAGACATCGGAACTTTTAAAAAATCAAGGATTAATAGGTGATGAGTTAACTATTGGTGTACTTCAATATATTCTATTAACTACTATTATTGCAGGAGTTATACAGATAATATTTGGTCTTCTAAAATTAGGAAAATTCATAAGATTAGTTCCTCTTCCTGCAATCTATGGATTTGTAAATGGTTTAGCAATTGTCATTGCAATGGCTCAATTTAAGTTCTTTGATGGTCAAGGTTCAGAGATGTATATAATAGTAATATCTACTATGTTAATAATGTTTTTTCTTCCAAAATATACAAAAGCTATACCATCTGGACTAGTTGCAATTATTCTGATGACACTTCTTGTATATTTAACAAATGCAAATACTGTTTTAATTGGTCAATTAGCAGATTTAAGTCAATTCAAGGGACAACTCCCATCATTTCATATTCCTGATACAATTTTGAGTCTTGATGCTTTCATATTAGTATTTCCTTATGCTGTTATAGTATCTTTAGTTGGATTAATTGAATCTCTACTTACACTTGCTGTATTAGATGAGATGAGTGGAACAAGAGGAAGTGGAAATAAAGAGTGTATTGCACAAGGAGTTGGAAATGTAACTTGTGGATTCTTTGGAGGTATGGCAGGTTGTGCAATGATAGGACAATCTATTATAAATTATACATCTGGTGGATTAGGAAGATTATCATCATTAGTAGCATCTATTGGACTTATTGTTTTAGTTGCATCATTAACTGATATATTAAATATAATACCTGTTGCCGTACTTGTAGGAATTATGTTTATGGTAAGTGTTGGAACATTTGAATGGAGTAGCTTCTCTCATCTTAAGCATATGCCTAAGAGTGATGCTTTTGTGATGGTAACAGTAACTGTTATAACAGTATTTGCAGATTTAGCTATTGCTGTTATTGCAGGAGTTATTATATCTGCATTGGTATTTGCTTGGAAACATGCAAGGATATATTCAAAAAGTTATATACAAGAAGATGGTACAAAGGTTTATGAGTTAGATGGTCCTCTATTTTTTGGTTCAGCCCTATCTTTCCCAGAGATTTTTGATATTGAAAATGACCCAGAAAAAGTTGTTATAGATTTTAAAGATGCAAGAGTTATGGATTCTTCAGGAGTTGAGGCTATTGACTCAATTACAAAAAAATATGAAGATGCTAATAAAAATATTACCCTTAGACATCTAAGTAAAGATTGTAAAGCTATTCTTAAACAAGCAGGACCTCATTGTACTTATGAAGAAGATGACCCAGAGTATAAAGTAGCTGTAAATGTTTAAAGGAGCTACTATGAATATTAAAATGCAACCTATGGGTGCATATCAAACAAACTGTTATATCGCAACCATAGATAATAAAGATATTATTATAGATGCTGGTGTAGACGCTACTGATTGGGTAATAAAAAATAGTAAAAACCCAATTGCAATATTAAATACACATGGTCATTTTGACCATATATGGAGCAATGCTGAACTCAAAAAACATTTTAATATTCCAATATATATACCAAAAGATGATGCTTTTATGCTAAGTAAAGATATCTTTAATCAAGGCACACCTAAAAGCACTGCTGATTATTTAGTAGATGGTGATGAGGTGATTAACTTAGAGGGTATAGAGATAAAATTTAGACACTTTGCAGGGCATACAGAGGGTTGTAGTATTATTGAAATAGGAGATGTATGGTTTAGTGGGGATTTTTTATTTAAACGGTCAATTGGTAGATGGGATTTTCCTACCTCTGATGGCAAGAAAATGGTTGAAAGTCTAAAAAAAGCTCAAAAGATACAAGAGAACTATACATTATATTGTGGACATGGTGAGAGTACAACTCTAAGAGAAGAACAACAATTTATGCCATATTGGATAGACCAAGTGAGAGCATCATTATAAATTAAGTTACAATATCATTTGTAGCTTTATCTACAATACTATCCATATCTATATCAACTTCTGGTGTAGGTAGTGGTGGAACTTTTACACTCTTTTTTTTAGAGTTATATTTAGTAGTTACAACTTTTTGTTTTCTCTTATAACTCTTTTTTTTTGGTACAACTGTTTTATTTGTATCAACGACAACGGTTCTATTTACATCAACAACAGGAATAGATGGTGTTGGTTGATTATCACTACAACCTGCCAATAATAAAAGCCCTGAAATACCTATAATCATAGATTTCATATATTTACTCTCCTAGTAATTTTGATAATATCATATCTTAAGTTCACTTAAAGATAATATTATTGAGAAAAGAACTCCTCTACAACCTCACGCATACTAGAAGGGTTATCTATTTGATTAACTCTATTTCTAAATATTGATGCACCTTGATATCCAGCTTTGGAATATGTATGCAGATGTTTTCTAAATAAAATTGCTCCATAATCTCCATAATGAGCTATCATCTGGTCAAAATGCTCTAAAACTACTTTTGTTATAAGTTTATTATCTATATCTATTCCATCTTTCATCTGATGAAAAATCCATGGTTTACCAATTGCACCTCTACCAACCATAATACCATCAGCACCTGTATAATCTAATACCCATTTTGCTTTTTCAGCAGAATCTATATCTCCATTAGCAATTACAGGAATAGATAACATATCTTTTATCTCTTTGATAGCTTCATAATCTACTTCTGCCTTAAATTTTCCAACTCTTGTTCTTCCATGAACAGCAATAAAATCTGCTCCACTCTCTTGACAAATTTTTGCAATTTCAAGATGATTTTTTTCATTAAAGCCTAAACGAATTTTTACAGAAGTGTACTCTTTATTGGAATATCTCTTTATTGTTTCAATTGTTTTTGCCATTTTTGGTAAATCTGTTAATAATGCACTTCCTGCTAGATTATTCACAACTTTAGGAACAGGACAACCACAATTTAAATCTAAAATATCAATTCCACTCTGCTCATTTAAAAGCTCAACTGCCTTTCTAACAACAACTGTATCAGAACCAGCAATTTGAACAGAATATGGAGTCTCTAAAGGACTTTTTTGAAGCATTTTAAGTGTCTTCTCGCTCTGATAAGCTAAAGCATTTGAACTCAACATCTCGCTAACGGTCAAATCAACTCCAAACTTTTTAACAACTGAACGAAAAGGTAAATCAGTAAACCCAGCCAGAGGGGCTAAGGCATAAATTGGTTTAGAAAAATCAATTGTCATAACAGACAGCATCCGAGTTTACTAAACTATCCATATTATATTTACTATCATTTCTTTTTAATGTATATAAAGCTCTATATCTAACAAATTCATTCTCTGGGTGTTCATATAGATAATCTTCTATCGCATCTAACATCTCATACTCAAATAATAAGAATAGATATGCATTACTTGCCATTTCATCATTTTTCTGAACAGCTTTAAACATTGCAAGATTTTGGTCAGGAGCAAACTTTTTAACAGTAATTCGTGCCAACTTCATATATTCAGGACAACCAAATTTTAAATTATCAATGAAGAAATCTAACATATCTTGATTCATACCAATATTTTCTCCAGCAACAGCTCTCTCCACTAAAATTAAAAAACTATTAACATCATATAATTTTACAAACTTTTTAGCTTTATAAAATGTCTCATGAGAAGAGAATATTATTAACGCTTTATCAATAATCTTTTGATTATAGCTTTCACTATCTAATAAAACCTCTTCAGCAAATTTTTTGTCTATATCTAATCTATTTATACTATTTTGAATAAATATTGGATTTTGTTTAGATATTTTTTTAGATAAACCTCTCTCTTTGAGGTCAATATATTCACCTCTATTAATATCTTTAATCATAGTTAAAGCATCAAGAACCTTTTCTGAAGCTCCCTCTAAAGAACCAGATATATCTATTGTTGCCTTTTTAAGTAAAGATGCACTTGTTCTAATCTCTTTTTTAAAAAATTTATGCTCTTTTGGCTCTCTTAGAAGTGACCAGTAGAGTGCATTTTCTAATGTTTCAGCATCTTTCTGCCACTTTTTAATATCAAAATAATTCTTTGAACTATAAAATACAAAATGAATTAATGTAAAAAAAAGTAGTATTAAAGCTGGAATAATTAACCAAACAGAGATTGGTAAATCAATAACTACTCCAAATACTGTTTTACTGTAATGACCTAAATGTAAAGAGTGAACATAACCACCTATTAGTCCACCTAGTAACAGAGACGAAAAAAAATATAAACCTATACGCATAATTAAACCTTTATAAATTAATTGTGATGTTGCTCTTTTTCTGTAATTTCTCTACAAGTAATACAAAATCGTGCAAAGTTTTTAACATTTAACCTATCAATTCCAATAGGCTCTTCACACATTTCACAAACACCATAAGTTTCATTTTTAATTTTATCCAAAGCTAGTTCAATTTCTGCTAATTCAGACTGTAGTTGCTCTAAAATAGCTCCATCTACAAGACTTCCCGTAGATAAATAGGCATGGTCTGCATCATCATTAAGCTCTTCAGATATCATTCCATTCAACTCTGTGCTTGTTTCTCTCAGGTTCTTACCTATTTTTTCTTTTCTTTTTAATAATCTCTCTTTGAAATCATTCAATTCATCTTTAGTCAACATCAACATTTCCTTTTATTTTGTTTATTTATGATATGGGTGATTATTATTTATAGATAGTCCTCTAAATAACTGCTCCATCATAACTACCTTTACCAATTTATGCGAAAGTGTAATTTTACCTAATGATACATCTCTATTACATTTTTTCAAAAAAACCTCTTCAAGTCCATAAGCACCACCAATATAAAAATTGACCTCAGCCCTATCATTAAGTAGTTCTGCAAACTCAAAACTATCTATCTCTTTTGATGATGGATTAAGTGCAATATTATATCCACTCTTTAAATATTTTTCAAATGCTTTTGTATAACTACCTTTTGCATTTGAAGGAGATATATCTTGAGCTTTAGATATATCTTTATTAAATAGCTCTATAACCTCTATTTTTGCGAATGGTTTTGATATTTTTTTATAATGTTCTATTAGAGGAGCATAAAGAGTATCTTTACCCTTTTTATCAATAATAATTAAATTTATTTTCATAATGATTTAAGACCTTATCTTTATTGAAGTTCGTTTATATCCATAATCTTTAACTAAATTATATAATTTCTTAGCATTAGATGGCTTCAATCTTACACAACCATGTGATGCTTTTTTACCTAAATGCTTAATGTTATTCGTTCCATGAATTGCATATCCACCTTTAAAAAATATAGAGTATGGCATTGGAGAGTTATCATATAATTTAGAATAGTGCATTTTTTCAAGATGATATGGTTTATAACTTCCCTTAGGTGTATTATATCCTTTTTTAGCAGTAGAGACCAACCAAGTATATAATAAATTATTACCTTCATATACAAACATCTTTTGTTGAGATAAATCTATATCTACTTTAATATTACTCTTTTTTTTAGATATTTTTTTATTATATGCTTTATTTTTATAATATATTTTTTTCTGTTCTCTTCTAGCCTCTCTTCTTTGATATTTTTCAATTCTAATATTATGATTTCTTAAATTAATATATCTATTCTTTTCTCTAATTAAAGAGATTTCTTTATTCCTTAAATTTTTTAAAGCTCGTATACAAGATTCAAATGTACGATTATTAAATGATTTATTTCTCTCTTTTTTACATCTTATTTGTAATAATCTACTCTGCTCTTGAGAAATGTAAATATCTCTTGATAACTCTCTTAATTCTTTATTATAAAAATATCTATCTTCACTATTTGAAAACAAACTAGTAGTCAGAGACAATAACAATAATAAAATTATAAATTTATTCTTTTTTTTCATATTTAATACTTATCCTATTTTAATTATTTTAATATAATAAATATTAAAGTATAATAATAAAAAGGAGAAATTATGAAAAAATTATTATTAATTGTTCTAAGTCTATTGACAATTATTATTTTAGTTGCCCAAGATGATGGCAATAGTACGGTAGAAACAAACACTTCTTTGGAGATAAACAGTAATTCTATTAATGTAGATAAAGAGGTCAAAAAGACAAATATAGAAATTTTATATTTAGCTATGTTTAATCGTATTCCAGATACCAAGGGATTAGAATATTGGAATAAAATGATAAATGATGAAAATTGGACGATGATTCAAGTTTCAAATAGTATGTTTGACCAAAATGAGACAAAAGCTTTATATCCTGAGTTATATAATGAAAATATGGACTCTGTAAAATTAATTACAAGCATATATCAAAATATATTTAATCGTTATCCTGATGGGGAAGGTTTAGCATATTGGGACCAACAAATATCTGCTAAATTAATATCTCCAAATATTTTTATATTATCAATTATAAATGGAGCTATTGGGAAAGATAAAGAGTTCTTAAAATCTTTAGAAAAAATTTCTACTATATTAACACTTAATAATCTTTTAGTTCAAGAAGATTTAAGAGATGTTTTAAATATTTTATCTGAGAAAGATGAGAAATCTGCACTTGAGTATATTGACTATATAATAAATGAACCAACAGTTAGAAGAGTAAGACCAACTGTGGAGTTTGATGGTAATCCTAGTAAAGACCAAGTAAAAATTAAAGTCTCTAGCTCATCATATCTTGTATATGGACTTAATGTAGCAATATATAATCTTCCAATGGATAGATGGGATATAAGTGATAAAAAAATTCTATCATCAGCTAATAAAGTAGACTTAGTAGTATCATCAAATATATATGGTGAAGATAATATTAAAATTAGACTACAAAGTGAAAATGGGAATATTATAAGTGGAGTTACAAAAAAAGATATTGTAATAAAATCTGTCATAGATACGAAAGATAGTGATGGTGATGGAGTCTTAGATAGAGGTGATGTCTTTCCTAATGATGCAAATGAAAGTATAGATAGTGATGGTGATGGAGTTGGAGACAATGCTGATAAATGTAATAATACTAAAAAAGATGAATTAATTGGAGCAGATGGTTGTCCTCCTGATACAAAAGCATCATTTAGTGGTGATTTAATGGGTACAATATATAGAAATGAACCATTAATTACAGGGAAAATAGTTGTAACAGACCCTAATGATGGTGAAGCTGGTATGACACCTGAAAACAAAGATGGTATTTATGGAATATTAATTATTGATGAGAGTGGTTCGTGGACATTTACATTAACAAATAGTGGACTACAAGATGGTGATATATTTACAGATAAATTTCTTCTTGCATCAAAAGGTGGCGACGCAGTTAATCTTACTATTGTAATTAATGGAAAAGAGAAAATTGTAGATAACAATAGCACACAATAGAGATTTGTGTGATTATGGTCGGAATTTTATTCCGACCTATAAATTATTAAAGAATAATACCTTTAATTAGAAAGTATATTAATCCCGATAATAAAGCAGCAGCAGGAACAGTAATAACCCAAGCAGCTATAATCTTCTTAATTGCATCTCGTTTAACATATTGAATTTTCTTAGAATTCTTAAGATGTTTCTTAGCCAATTTAACTCTATCCTCTTCATCTGAAATCATTTTATAAAGATTAACAATTCTTTTATAATCCTCTTCAACTTTTTTATCTTTAGCTTCTAATGAACTTAACTCACTATTAAGTGCTTTTAACTGTTTTTTCTCATCTATTAAAACCTCTTTATCATGAGCTATTTCATCTTCTAACTCTGTTGAGACTAAATATTCACGCAGAAAACCAACACCAAAAATACCACCAATAGCAATATGAGTTGAACTAACAGGAAGTCCTAATTGAGATGCAATAATAACTGTAATCGCAGCAGCCATTGCCACAGAGAATGCTCTCATTTGGTCTAACTCTGTAATTTCACTACCAACTGTTCTGATAAGTTTTGGCCCATATAGAGCTAATCCTACAGCTATACCAATTGCACCAACAGATATAACCCATAATGGTATCTCTGCTTTATCTGATATTCCACCATTTATGATAGCATCATTAATAGCAGCTAAAGGTCCAATAGCATTAGCCACATCATTTGCACCATGAGCAAAACTTAATAAAGCAGCAGCAAAAATAAGTGGAGTTGTAAAGAGTATATTAACACCATCTCTACTATTTTCAAGAGTATCTCTCTTTTTATCAACAAGATATTTAACTAAAAAATATACACCAACAGATACAATTAATCCAAATGTACTAGCAATAATAAATGATGGTTTATGTGTATCTGGAAGAAATGTTAAAACAGATACTATTGAAGGCCATACTTTCTTAAGCCCCTTAAGTGTTAAATATGTAACAAACGCCCAAGACATAATAGATACAAAAACAGGAACCCATTTTATAGCTGCTTCTATCTTATTATCTTTAAAAACTATGGTTTTTTTAATTGAAAATAGAAATAATCCAGCAATTATACCACCAAGAAGAGGAGATACTATCCAAGATAAAGCTATCTTTCCCATAGTACCCCAAGATACAATATTAAATCCAACAGCTGCAATACCTCCACCCATTACTCCACCAACAATTGAGTGAGTAGTTGAAACAGGTGCTTTAAAATATGTAGCAAAATTTAGCCATATAGCTGCAGCTAATAAAGCAGCCATCATTGCCCAGATAAATGAGTCTGTATTTCCAGCAAATCCAGAAATATCAATAATTCCTTTTTTAATGGTTTTAACAACATCTCCACCAGCAATCAATGCACCAGAAGCCTCAAAAACGGCTGCTATAATAATAGCTCCTGTCATTGTTAAAGCTTTTGAACCAACAGCAGGTCCAACATTATTTGCAACATCATTAGCACCAATATTCATAGCCATATATGCCCCAAATAGAGCTGCTATTGCTAAAAATAAATTATTTGGTACTTGACCTGAACTAATAAAGCTATAAGTAAGAACGGATACCATAAAAAATAGTGCAAATCCTAACCTTATAAAGTCAATACTACTACTTTTGTATGCCTCTTTTTCCATTTTTTTGATTGTTTGAATTTCCATACAATCTCCCATTTATTTAAGATGACGAAATTATACTATAATTATCTTTTTTTTGAAAATCTTGATTTTGGTTTTACCTCTACCTCTTTTTCAGGAAAAAATGAGAAAATAAATATTTTAATAATCCAAGATAGAAGTAAAAATGCTAATATCTCATATCCTACTGCCCAGAGAAGCCCAAAAGAGTGATATTTAGATAATGAAATTAATCTAGTGATACTCCCTCCAGCTATCACAATAAAAGCAAATATAATTCCTGTAAAATATGGTAAAAGAGTAAATAGTGTTAATATTGTAATATCCTCATTCCCATCAGGTAAAAATTCATTTATAGAACGACGCTTAAAAAGAACTTCTACTGGTTTGTCAGGAGTATGTTTATGTATTTTTCTTTTTTCTTTAGCCTTCTCTTTAATTATTACTACTGCTTCTCTCATATATGGGTCATCGTACATCTGGTCTCTAAAGTTTTTAACTTGCATTACAACGCCTTTATATTTTTTAATAGTATTCATTATAACATAAAAATATGAATTAGTATTAATAAAAGATTTTTATAAAAAACTTTTAACTAATATTCTACTTAATTTTGTTATTATGCTACCTAATTCTCAAAAAAGGAATAAAAATGAAATTCTTACTTAAACTATTAAGTATATTAATAATCTTTATCTTATTATATGTATTATCTCTTTTTTATACTCAAGATAAACTCAAAAATAAAAATTTTACAAATACCTATAACGGATGTAATAAAATATGGTCTGCTAGAGGCTTATATGACGGAAAAGATATATCTCAAAACTCTTTGGATAGTTTAAATAAGGCTTTTAGTTTAGGTGCTGTTGGTGCAGAGATAGATTTGCATTATGATGTTAATATGAAAAAATTTATTATATCTCACGACCATCCAATTAAAGATAGCAATGGAAAACTAATGTATACGCAAAAAGATGGAAAACTTTTGACTTTAGAAGAGGTATTTAATAAGTTTGGTAAAAATCAATATTTTTGGTTAGATTATAAAAATTTAGGTGATATAAGTAATAAAGATACAGATAACGCAATATCAAGGCTTCTTGACATTACAAAAAATAATAATATTAGAGAGAGAATATATATAGAGGGAACACATCCATTTAAATTGGCAAAATATACAGATGCTGGATTTAATACAATATTTGACATTCAACCATTACCTGAAAGTTCTATAACAACAAATGTAGTTTTAAATTTATATAAAGCTTTCTTTGCAAGAGGAGATTTCACTGTTATCGCTATGCACTATGGAGATTTAAATAATCCAACTTATGGAGAGAAGACTAAAGAGTTATTAGGAGATATTCCACTGTTTTTATATCATATACCCGACAATAGACAACTATTAAATAATCTATTAGATAATCCTCAAGTTAGGGTTATGCTTGTTGGTAGAGATATAAATTCAGATAGCTTTACAATGAATCAGTGTAATTAAGTAATAATATGAAAAATTTTAGAGAAAGAATAGATATTTATCTTAACTACTTAATGTTAGCCTACGCATTCATTCTACCTCTATCAAGGGCTGGAATAATAGCAATTACTATGTTATTAATAATTATATTTCTACTTGATAAAAATTTAAAGTTTAATTTAATAAAAATATGGGAAACGCCTTTACCTAGAATAATAATTATTTTTATATTATTCAATATAATCTCTCTTCTTTGGGTAAGCAATAAAAATATATTAGAGGCTGTTCGTTATATAGTAAAATATTGGTATTTTTTTCCATCTTTTATATTTTTCATATTTCTAAAAAAAGAGAATATACCAAAAGTTATATCTGCGTTTATAATGGGAATGTTTATTAGTGAAATTATAGCTTATGGAATATTTTTTGAACTATGGCAATGGAAGAATATAACACCTGATAATCCATCTCCTTTTATGCATCATATAGAATATAGTACATTTTTAGCATTTACTGCTCTTCTCCTTCTTAATAGAATATTTAATGAGGGTAATATTAAATCTAAAATATTTTACTCTATCTTTTTTACAACAATTTTAGGAAATTTATTTTTAACAAATGGAAGAACAGGGCAAATATCATTTATTATAGGTTTAATCTTTTTAGGTTTTATGAGTTTTAAGAATAGAACAAAAGCAATCTTTACTACTCTCATATTATCAATATTTATAATATCAATGGCTTATAATTTCAGTGATACATTTCATAAAAGAGTCTATATTGGGAAAAATGATATTGTACAAGTTATACAAAATGAGAACTACTGCTCTTCTTGGGGGGCAAGAGTTGGATTTTGGATAATTGCATTTGATATAACTAAAAGAAATCCTATATTAGGAGTTGGAGTAAACGATAATATGAGCGAATCTCATATTTTAATAAAAAATAAATTTCCTGAAATGCAATGTATCGATTATCTTCCACATTTTCATAATCAATATCTTCAAATTATAACAGCCACTGGAGTTATTGGACTATTGATATTTTTAACTATATTTTACAGAATATTAAAACTAGAAATTAAGTCAAATCAATTTAATAATATTAAAATAATTTTTCTATCTGTAATGATTTTTGGTTTTTTTACAGAACCTCTTCTTCACGCACAATTCTCTATGTTATTCTTTAGTCTTATAGTTGGTATTTTATTAGCCCAGAAAAGGATAGAGAGTGAAATATAAGATAAATAGTGAACTTAAAGATTATAAAAAATCACTATTAAATATAGAAGAACTTTTTAATTCTAGCCAAAATATAATATATAGTGGAAGAAATATTATAAAAAATATAAAAATAGATAATAAGTTATGGAGTGTAAAATCATTTTCAAAACCAAAAAATATTAATAAAATTATATACTCATTTATAAGAGATAGCAAAGCAAAAAGGTCATTTGAATATAGTTTAAAAATATCTAAATTTGTACCTGAACCATTAGGATATGTAGAAATATATAATAAACGGATATTAACAAATAGTTATTTTATATCTAAATCTTTTAATTATGATTTTACAATTAGAGAGATACTTTTTAAAAAATTAAATCATAAAAAAATAGAGATATTAAAATCTTTTGCTAGATTTAGTTATGAGCTTCATCAAAATAATATAGAACATCTCGACTACTCACCAGGGAATATCTTAATCAAAAAAGATAAAAAAAGATATATATTTAAAATTGTAGATGTAAATCGTATGAAATTTCATAGTTTAGATTTACAACAGAGAGCAATAAATTTTTCTAAAGTATGGCTTCGAGATGAAGATATGGAGATTGTTATAAAAGAGTATGCTAAAATTGCATCATTCAATTATAACGAAATGTTAAAGTTTGCACTATACCACTCAAGACAACATAAGTATAATGCAAACTTCAAGAAAAAACTAAAAGATAGGATAAAAAATGTTAGAAATAAATGATGAAGATAAAAAAATTATATTAGAGAGTATAAGAGATATTCCAGATTTTCCAAAAGAGGGAATTATATTTAAAGATATAACAACTATGTTAAGTAATCCAGAGGCGATGAATACCCTTATGACTCATCTTGAGAATAGATATAAAGATTATAATTTAGATTATATTGCAGGAATTGATGCGAGAGGATTTATATTTGGAGCAATATTAGCAGATAGATTAAATTTAGGTTTCGTTCCAATTAGAAAAAAAGGGAAACTTCCATATACAACTATTAGCCAAGAGTATAGTTTAGAGTATGGAGTTGATGAGGTTGAAATACATATAGACTCATTTGATAAAAAAGATGCAAGAGTATTATTAATTGATGATTTAATTGCCACAGGTGGGACAGCAAAAGCAGGTGAAGATTTGATTGAAAAAGTTGGTGCTAATTGTGTAGAGTGTTGTTTTATTATGGAACTTAGTTTTTTAAATGGAAAAGATAGATTTAATAATCCAGTATATTCTGTTTTAGAGATTGATTAATGAAAGTATTATATCCTTTAAATGTAAAAAATCAATTTATATTCAACTCATCGGCTAGAGATTTTACAGTAGAAGAGATACCTCTTTATGAATTTACTGGAGAGGGTGAACATCTTATATTAAAAGTAAGAAAAAAGAATTTAACAACTTGGGAAATGCTAGATATTATTAGTAATCACATAGGTATTAAGAGAAGAGATATAGGATATGCAGGGTTAAAAGATAAAAATGCCTTAACCATTCAATATATATCCTTACTACTAAAAGATAGCTCAAAATTAGATAATTTCACACATGATAAAATCAAAATATTAGAAACAACTAGACACAATAATAAAATTAGAGTTGGACATTTAAAAGGAAATAGATTTCATATTAGACTTAAAAAAGTTTTAGGAGTTCAAAAAGATAAAATAGACTCTGTATTAAAATGGATAAAAAACAATGGAATACCCAACTATTTTGGAGACCAAAGATTTGGAACAGATGGAAATAACTGGGAAGATGGAAAAAAATTAATTGATGGAAAACTTAAAATTAGAGATAGAAAAATTAGAGATTTTTTAATAAGTTCATATCAAAGTCATCTATTTAATAATTGGCTATCAAAAAGAGTTGAGTTAAGTCTATTATTAGATAAATTTTCAGAAGAAGAGACCGAACAAGTTTTAGGATTAGAGAGTGGTACACTAAAAGGAACAAAAGCACAGAAACAATTCTTTAAATTACTAGAAGGTGATTTAATGATGCATTACCCTTATGGAAGAGTATTTTTTGTTGAAGATTTAGAGACAGAAGCATCAAGATTTATAGCAAAAGATATATCTCCAACAGGATTACTAGCAGGAGAAAAAGTTAAAAGAGCCGTAGATAAAGCATTTCGTATCGAAAAAGATTTTGATGAAAAAACAAAACAGAGTGGAGCAAGAAGATATGCGTGGATAGAGGTATCAAATATAGAAAAGAAATATATAGAAGAGAAAGCACATTATGAGATAAGCTTTATACTTCCAAAAGGCTCTTACGCAACAACTGTTTTAGATATTCTAAGAGGTGAGAAAGATATATAATATTGCAAAGGTTTTATTATGGCTAAAAAGAAAAAAAATCGTATTCAAATATGGGTTAAAAGAGAAAAGTTAGAGTATGAGGCAGAACTTAAAAAACTTCAAATAGAACTTCTGAAATTACAGAATTATGTAAAAGATAAACAGTTAAAAGTTTTATTGATATTTGAAGGGCGTGATGCAGCAGGTAAAGGTGGGACAATAAAGAGAGTTACTGAACATTTAAATCCAAGAAGTGCTAGAGTTGTGGCTCTTAATAAACCATCAGATGTTGAAAAAACTCAATGGTATTTCCAAAGATATGTGCAACATCTACCATCTGCTGGGGAGATAGTTTTATTTGATAGAAGTTGGTACAATAGAGCAGGAGTTGAGCCAGTTTTAGGTTTTTGTACACACGAAGAGCATAGAGAATTTTTACATGAAGTTCCACAATTTGAAAAGATGTTAGTAACAGCAGGAATTATTTTAATAAAATTCTATTTTTCAGTCTCAAAAGATGAAGAGGCAAAAAGATTTAAAGAGAGAGCTACAAATCCATTAAAACAATATAAACTCTCTCCAATAGATAAATATTCTCAAACTCTTTGGGATAAATATACAGTAGCTGAATACTCTATGTTTTTAGCTTCACACACCGAACACGCACCTTGGACAGTTATAGACTCGGATAATAAAAAGAGAGCTAGAATTAATTGCATAAAAACAATTTTAGGACATATCAATTATCCGAATAAAATAAATAGAAAAGATTTAATCGTAGATGAAGATATAGTCTCTAGTGCAGATGATAAAATTGAGAAGTTTGATAATAATATCAATTTACTTCATAGTTTTTAATCTTATTATGAGATAATGCAGACAAATTAAAAAGGGTATAAATGTTTGTAGATAATGTAGAGTTAATAATCCATTCTGGTAAAGGTGGAGCTGGGTGTGTGTCATTTTGGACAGAGAAGTTTGTTATAAAAGGTGGTCCTGATGGTGGAGATGGTGGACGAGGTGGTTCAGTATTTTTTAAAGTAGATAATAATACAGATACACTTAGTGCTTTGCGTGGAAGAAATGTAATCAAAGCTGAAAATGGAAAACCTGGAGAGGGTAGAAAGTGTTATGGAAGAAAAGGTCAAGATACATTAATTACTGTTCCTCCTGGTACTCAAGTTGTTGATATGGAGACAGGAGAAGTTCTACTTGATTTACTTGAAGAGGGTGAAAAGATTAAATTTTTAGATGGTGGTAAAGGTGGACTTGGAAATATGCATTTTAAAAGTTCTACAAATCAACGACCAAATTATGCACAACCGGGATTACCAGGAACAACAAAACATGTAACTTTAGAGATGAAGATGATAGCTGATGTTGGATTAGTTGGGTTTCCAAATGTTGGTAAGTCAACCCTAATATCAACAGTATCAAATGCTAGACCACAAGTTGCAAACTATGAATTTACAACTTTAACGCCTAAATTAGGGGTTGTTATGATTGGAGATTATGACTCATTTATGATGGCTGATATTCCAGGAATTATAGAAGGGGCTAGTGATGGTCGAGGTTTAGGTTTAGAATTTTTAAGACATATTGAAAGAACAAAAACTCTTTTATTTATGATTGATGCTACAAATTATAGAGAGATGAAATATCAATATGAAACACTTAAAGAGGAGCTAACAAGATACTCTACTGAACTATCTACAAGAAATCATGCAATTGTTATTACAAAAATAGATTCATTATCTATTGATGAGGTTAATACTCTAACAGAAAAGTTTTTAGAAGATATTGGGCTTAAAGCAAATAAAGAGTTAAAAAAATATAAAGCAGATATGAACTATTTAAGTTACGGATTTAAAAGAGATAGTTGGGATGAATATAAAGATGATGAGGTTGGGTTTGTATTACCTATATCTTCTGTGGCTAGATTTAATATTGATGCACTTAGTTACGCATTATTCGATTTTGCAAAAGCAGAAACTATAAAAAGTGAGAAAAAAGAGAATAATGAAGAGTAATAAGCGAGTAGTTATTAAAGTAGGTTCTCATGTTTTAACAGAGCATGATGAAACTTCAAATAGAATGGTTATAGCAAAAAAGAGAATGATAGCTTTAGTTGAACTAATATCTAAACTGAAACTATCTAATTATGATGTAATTTTAGTTAGCTCTGGAGCAGTATCTGCTGGAGCTACAAAATTAGATATAGATAAAAAAATTATTAGAAACAAACAAGCATTAGCATCTATCGGACAACCTCTTCTGATGTTAATGTACCAAGAAAAATTTAGTAAATATAATATCTTATGTTCCCAAATTTTAATTAGTGCAGATGATTTAGATTCAAGAAAACAGACAGCTCATGCAAAGGGTGCAATTGACAGACTTTTAGAGTTAAATATAGTTCCAATCATAAATGAAAACGACGCAACAGCCACAGAAGAGTTAGTTTTTGGAGATAATGATAGATTGTCTGCTCATGTATCATACTATTTTAATGCAGATATGTTAGTGATTTTATCAGATATTGACGCATATTATAATAAAGACCCACATAAATATAGCGATGCAGTTATCAATAAAATAGTAAACAAGATAGACCCAGAAGAGTTAGAAGCAGACCATACGCCAAACAATGTTTTTGCAACAGGTGGAATAGTAACAAAATTAGAATCAGCAGATTTCCTACTTAAACATAATAAAGAGATGTTTTTAGCAAGTGGATTTGATTTATCTGATATATCTAGTTTCTTAATAGATAATATACATAAAGGTGGTACTTTATTTAAAAGTTAAGATAATATCTTACCTTTTTTTAGTATATTTTATACCAAATTAAGGAGAGAATATGAGATATTACAAAATAGATATTAATACGAATGAAAACTTTAAACCCCCATACTTTACAGGGTCTATGTTTCGTGGAGCTATGGGATATGCTCTTAAAAAGGTTATTTGTATCAATCCTACTTATAAATGTGATGGGTGCTTTGCTCAAAGCTCTTGTCTTTTTTATCATTTTTATGAAGCACAAAATATTTTACACCACTACCGTTTTGATATAGAATTAGATTCTAATCGTTTTGATTTTGGATTGTATCTTTTTGGAAGTGCGTGTGATGACTTGCCTTATATCTTAAGTGCTTTGGATATTTTACTAACTAAACAAGGACTTACTAAAAATAACTACACTTTCAAAGAGGCTAGTATCTTTGTAAATAGTATGGAAGTTTATAGAGATGGAGAGTTTAATTCTATTGATATAGCTACAAAAACATTAGAACTAGACAGTTTTTCTCCAGATATAAAGATAAAATTACAAACACCTCTTAGAATGAAAAAGAAGAACAAACTTCTAAAAGAGAGTATAGAGATAGAAGATATTCTACGCTCTATTTATCAAAGAGAACAAGAGATTTTTTATAATAAAAAGGTTTTTAAACTTGAGTATAAACCAAGCTACACTACTACAGCCACAGCATTAAATTATAAATCTATCATACGACAAAGCAATAAACAGCAAACAAAAATGAATATGGACGGTCTTCTTGGCGAAATAGTTATTTTAGGTATAGATAAAGATAGTTATAGACTCTTAAAACTAGGAGAAATTATTGGGGTTGGGAAACAAACTGTTATGGGGCTTGGGAGAATAGAGATTGAAGATTTATAGGAATATAATATATAACTTATAGGTATAGGTGACTCTTTCGTATTTGGGTTAGAAAAAATTAAAGTGAAGGATATAAGATGAGTAAATATTTATATGGAGCAAGTGTGCAAGGGATACAAGATTTTATCTTTGCTACAAACAAGCTTCAGGAGATTGTAGGGGCTAGTGAAATAGTTAAGAGTATAGCTGATATATTTAAAAAGAAATATAATCCTGATGAGATTTTAATAAATACAGCTGGGAATATCAAAGCTATATTTGATACTAAAGAGGCTTGTCAAAAAGTAGTTTTAGAGTTTCCTAAAATTATATCGCAAATGGCTTATGGAATTACTATATCTCAAGCAGTTGTAGCGTTTGATGGAGAGGCTAAAGATTATATTAATGAGCTAGAGAAAAGATTAAAAATTCAAAGAAATAAACCATCTATTCCTCTTGATATTAGTATAAATATTATGAAATTAAACCCAAAGACAGCAAGGGCTAAAATAAATCAAGATGAAGATATGGCAACCTCTCAAAAGTTAAAAGCAAACAGAGAGTTTTATAAAAAAAATCCTACTGTAACAGAGTTTAAAGATTTCTCTTATATGAAAAACTCTAAAGGCAAGATAGCAGTTATCCACATAGATGGAAATGGCTTAGGAAAAATTGTCAAAGATTTAGGAGAAAAGCTTAGTGCATTCTCAATAGAATTAGATAAAGCTACTAAAAAAGCCGTGAAAGATGCAAAAAAAGACTCTATGCACATTAGAGAAGTGATAGTCGGTGGTGATGATGTTACCGTAATTTGTAATGCCAATGATGCTTTAGCATTTACAAAAAACTTTTTAACTAATTTTGAAGATGAAACTAAAAGGATAAAAGAGTTAGAAGGTATTAAAGATAAACTAACAGCCTGTGCAGGTATAGCCTACTGTAACGAAAAATATCCATTTCATTATGCCGTAGATTTAGCAGAAACTCTTTGTGGAGTAGCAAAAAACCACTCTAATAGAGAACACTCTTGTCTTATGTTTCATAATATTCAAGGCTCACACTATCAATCTTGGGATAAATTTGTAGAAGATGAACTTACAATTAGAAATGATACACAAACTATAAGATGTGATTTTGGAGCTTATTATTTAGATAAAGAAGATGAAGCAAATATAAGTGATTTTATAAATACTTTAGAAGCTTACAGATGTGATAACTCTCCAATATCTAGGCTAAGAGATTGGTTGAGTGAGCTTTATAAAAGTGATAAAAATGCCCAAAATCTACTCCATAGAATTAACACCATTACAAAACAAAATGATAACTGGAAATGTGAAATAATGAATAATAATCTAAAGTTTTTTGATAAAAATTTATCTAATGATACACTTATTATAGAAAAACATACTCAAAAAGAGAGAGAAGAAATAAAAAAGAACCCTGATAAAGCTTTTAAAAGAACACCAATCTATGACATACTTCAAATTCTTTCAATCACGGAGGCAAAATAATGACTTTAAAATATGAGATACAATTTTTTGATTATTGGCATCTAAGTTCTGGACTTAGTGCTGGGGCAAAACTTGATAGTAGTGTAACAAAAGATAGTAATAATATACCATATATCCCTGCTAAGACTATCAAAGGTTTAGTAAGAGAGATGGCAGAAGAGTTTGGAGATATTGAATTTTTACATCAATGCTACTTTGAAAATGCTTCCTTAGATGAAAAAACTCATAAAGAGATAAGAACAAACAAACTTCAAAATAATCTCTATGATATTATCGCATCAACAAAAATAGAAAATGGCATAGCCGTAGATGATAGTCTAAGAGAGATAGAGGTAGTTATTCCTATGACACTTTATGGAGAAATTTTAGATATTCAAACTCAAAATGATTGTGATAAGTTAGTACAATGTCTAAAAATGATAAAACGAATGGGATTAAATCGTAATCGTGGATTAGGTAGATGTGAGTTCAAGGAGATAAAATGAAAGAGTTAATATATCAAGTGGAGTTTAAAAGTGATATTGTTTTACCTGCTACCTCTAACACAGAGGGGAATATCCAAAATTTAGATTTTATTGCAGGTTCTAACTTTCTGGGAATGGTGGCAAGAGAGTATGGAAAATTTGAGAATAGTTTTGATATTTTTCATAGTGGTAGAGTACGATTTGGAGATGCTACTATTTTAAAAGGTAATCAGCCTACTTATAAAATGCCTTTATCTTATTTTCATGAAAAAGGAAAAGAAGAAACATTATACAATCATCATCTTATAGAAGATTTTAGCAAATTTGAACAACTAAAACAGAAAAGAAACGGCTATATCACTAAAGATTTAGAAGTAGTAGAGATAGATTATAACTACTCTCAAAAATCTGCTTATGATAAAACTAAAAGAACAAGTAAAGAGGGTTCTATGTTTGGTTACTCTGCTATGAAAAAAGGGTTAAAATGGCAATTTAGTATTAAAATATATGAGAGTATCTCTAATGATGATATAGAACTTATCAAAAAGACAATATTAAAATCAAATAGATTAGGTAAATCAAAATCGGCTCAATATGGATTAATTAAAATTAGTGAAAGTAATATTTCAGACTTAGGTGGAGCTAAAGCACCACTTCCAAATCAAACTATATTATATTTCAAATCAAGAGTAGCCCTAATAGATGAAAATGGAAACCCAACTTATGATTTAAAATATATTTGTAATAATGCAAATATAGATTATTCAAAATCTCAAATTAAAACCTCATCATTTACACCATATAATGGAGCTATGCAAACTAAAACTTATGAGAGAGTTGTCATAAATAAAGGCTCTGTAGTGATGCTTAATGATTTGACAAATGAACAAAAAGAAGAGATAGAAAATGGAGTAGGTATATATTTGGCAGAGGGATTTGGTGATATTTTAATTAATCCTAGTTTTTTGAGTAAAAAAGAATTAGAGTTTGAAAATTCTAAAAATAAAAAGATAGATGTAGATAAAATAGAAATTAAAACTCCTTTAGCTAAATTCTTACAACAAAGAGAAGATAATAAAAAAGAGAAATTAGATATTTTAAATGATGTAGATAAATTTATAAGCGACAATAAACTTACTTTTTTTAAAATAAAACCAAAATTTGAAGCAAAGATAAAACCATCACAATGGGGTAAAATAAGAAGTATTTGTACAAGTGGAGATAAGAACTTTAAAGATGAAATAGAAGATTATATCTCTAATGGTGTCAAAGCTTGGAATGATGAACAAAGAGATGCTTTATTAAATAAAAATTATAGTTTAGAATTTATCAAACTTCTATCTATTCAAATGCCAAAACAAAAAGGAGAAAAAGATGAAAACTAGACATATAGCCCATATCATCATAGAAGCAGATACTCCACTAAAAGTTGGCTCAAATGCAAGTGATTTTTTACAAGATAGCCCTGTGCAGAAAGATTGGAATGGATTGCCTATGATTTTAGGGACTTCTATTGCAGGAGTGCTTAGAAAAGATTTTAGAGGTGATGTTAAAGATATATTTGGAGAAGAGAGTGGCTCTAAAGTTATCTTTTCTAATGCTTTGCTTTGTATAAATAAGAATAATGATGTTTGTGAAGAGTTACTTTTAACTAAAACACCCTTTTTAAAAATATTTGATAATCTACCAATTAGAGAACACACTGCTATAAATGATAAAGGTGTAGCAAAAGAGAATAGTAAATTTGATGAAGAGATAGTTTATAAAGGCACACGATTTAAATTTAGTATAGAGATGATAGAAGATGATAAAAAGAGTTTTGATGAGATTTTAAATCTATTATATAGTTCTTCTTTTAGATTAGGAGGAGGAAGCACCAAAGGATTTGGAAAGATAAAAGTTATTGAAATTAAAATGGGCAGTTTCAAGAAAGAGAATTATGAGAATTACTCTAGTAGTTTAAATTATAAAGATTTAACACTATTAGATAATTTATTGGGTGATACCCAACCTACTAATCATATTAATTACACCCTAAAAATAACCCCTGATGACTTCTTTATGTTTGGTTCTGGATTTGGAGATAGTGATGCTGACTCTACTCCTGTTTATGAAAAGGTTGTAGATTATGAAAATGCAAGACTTACTAATAATCAAATTTTAATACCTGCTTCTTCTATCAAAGGAGTATTAGCTCATAGAACAACCTATCACTACAATCTACAACAAAAACTTTTTATAGGAGATGAAAATGCAAAAGAGTCTATAAAAGAACTATTTGGAGAGGCTAAAAACTCTAAAAAAAATATATATGGTTCAAAAGGTAAAATTTTAATATCTGACTGCTTCAAGCCTGACAACAATCAAACAAAAACCTTTGACCATGTAGCCATAGATAGATTTACAGGTGGTGGGATTGATGGGGCATTGTTTCAAGAGAAGACAATAGCTGATGATAGAGAGTATGAGATAGATATACTTCTTGAAAAAAATATAGATAATGAATATATAAATGCTTTTGAATCTGCTTTAAAAGATATAGTAAAAGGAATGTTGCCTCTAGGTGGAATGACTACTAAAGGGCATGGGGTATTTAGTGGAGAAGTTTTTAAAGATGGGGAGAAAATATGAATTTTAATAGTAATTTCTTGGAGTATAAACCCATATTTAATGATGATGAGATAGCAATACTAGAAGATATTAATAAAACACTTTCACTAAAAGCATTTTTAGATAATAAAAATCTAATAGAGAAGTTTGGATTTGATTTTGTCTATACTAGTGCAAAAATAGAGGGAAATACCTACTCAAAATCAGATGCTCTTACGCTATTAGAGTATGGTCAA